>MDTC01073932.1_pt1 | contig 22532 bp, 18 predicted proteins | sample 811181 | NCBI WGS metagenome assembly MDTC01 (sample SAMN05326644, study PRJNA326480) | marine metagenome | isolation source: seawater | place: Pacific Ocean: North | collected 2011 | reverse complement strand
GCTTGCTCAAATATTGATCGAGGTATTTACGCCATAAATTGGGCCAAAGTTCGTTGTCGATCATGCGTCTGGCCCACGCGACACATGGGCCGCTTTCTGGGTGTCGCTTGTCTCCTTAGATCGGTCCACTCGCCAATATGCGCTCAGCATCTCGGGCGTCGTTACATCGATGTCCGGTTCCATCTGAAGTCGTTTCAGTAATCCTTCGTACACCTTTGCCCATTTTTCATACTTGCGATTGCCTTGATAGCTCGAACGGACATGCCAATCAATGGCGACAGTCGCGTGATATTTCTTCACATTGTCGAGGATTACGTCGAGCTCCGCGAGAGCGCTGTCTACGGTTTGGTTGGGGTTGTAGAGCAGTGCACCGTCCATGATCACCGTAGGAATTTGCATAACAGGAATGACGTCACCTGTTTTTGGATTCCACGGGTAGAATGGGATGCCGATTCCGAGTCGGTAACCAGGACTCTCATTGAAGGCCACCGACATATCGTAGGTCATGCCAACTTGGGCATGGAGGTCCAACGTTGGCCAAAACGGTGTTTTCATGTGCCAATAATGATGTCGACAGCCGATACATTCCATCCCACTCAGGCGGGCAAGCCGCGCTCGTTCAGCGACGAACAGTGACTGATCTTCGCATGCGTTATAGCTTGCATGAAGCCCAATGCCTGCACCATTCTCGTGGAGATGTTGAAAGACTCGTTTAAACGCCTTGGCTCTGATGTCGTAGTCCACATCATAGGGAGATGCGCCCTTAAACCAGCGTGGGCGAGAGGCGAAGAAGTATGTACTTTTAAACCCGTACTTCCCTTCGAGTTCTGTGATCTTTTCAAAGTTCCAGTACTGTTCGGAACCGGTCTGAATCCGTTTACGTAGCTGGTTCGGTGTCGAACGAATCAGACTTAGAGATGCTCTCAGATTCCCGCTCATCGTACTCGATGCAATTCGCCAGAGATGGTGGCTTATATCGCCGGGACTTACGGGTTGGTCGACATCATGAGTCAATATGACTGCTGCTCTGGGCCTTTGATAGTCTGTGCCTAATCGACATCGCAACCATTTTAAAAAAAGAGACAAATAGGCATTAACGATGGGGATTGAGCCGTGGGCGTGTTGGTTTTGGGCAGAGGCCTGATATGCCAGTCGCTGGTGTCGATCAAAATCAGTGCCTGAATATGATTTGTGGCCCTCATCACAAAGCCAAAAACGGACGGCACTGAAGACATCGAAAGGGAAGGTGGTTATCGCCGTTTCGATGCGTTGGTCATCCTCGTCAGTTGGGACCTTGGGCACTGTGTCAACGGTATAGCGGTCGATCTTTGGAATGAGCAGCGTAGCGCCCGTATTACGTCCATAGCCGAGCTCACCGGATTCATTCAGCGTAAACTCTATTCCAGAAAAGTGGGTCAACAAGCCAAGGGTGTAAGCAGCGAAAGAGTCCGCACTCCGAAGCCCTATGTGCCGTTTTGACATGCTGTCCTCGCTTTAAAAATCCCCCAGACTCGTTAGGTCGTTTCTATACAAATAGCAATCAATAAATCGCCGCGGGCTCTCGCAATTTTCCATGGACTCTAAATTGGCTTTAGGACGCGACCAAAGCCAGGCTTCTTGCCTAGGTCGGCTGAGAGAGCCCCTTTTTCCCAAGCGGTTTTTCCGTTTATCACGACCAGCGGAACAGCATCATCGCTTCGGCGCACCAATCTTTTCAGTCCGCTGAAACCAGGCATTTCGATTTCGTACGTTTCATCAAGTTTGGTATTTAAACCGTCCGGATTGACCACGACGAGGTCGGCCTGTTGGCCAACCTTTAGATGGCCATTTGGCAATCTGAACCAGTCGGCGATCTCACCCGTCAGCCTGTGGACCGCACGCTCAATAGACATAAATCCCTCGCCTCGCAACTCAGCGTCACGAACCAGCTTTAGCATCCGGAGAGGAAAACTATAGTGAGCCATATTACGTAAGTGGGCGCCGGCGTCACTAAAGCCTATCAGTACATCTGGATGTGAGACGATCCTTTCCAGCGGCTTGAGACGGTCATTGGCCACCATCGAATACCACCGTAGGCGTTCGCCATGCTGTGAGGCTAAGTTCAGGAATACAGCCACAGGGTCTTGCCCTTGGCTTTTCGCAATGTCGAAGAAAGACCGTCCGATCAGCGTCTTGTCTGGACAATCGAGAATCTCAGTGTGCTTGAGATTTCTGTGGTAGACCCGGGGAGAAAAAAGTGATTTCCAATGGCGCCTGAAGCGCTTGATATACTCAGGGTCTTGTAAGAGTTCAGCACGTTGAGCCAAATTGTTTAAGTGAATCGCTTCAGTTCCACTCGCAAATTCCTCAAAGATAACAAGCTCCATTCCGTCCGCCCAAACATCAAATGGATTCGGAAGCGCCTGAAATCTAAAATCGGCGCCAAGAAGTCGGTTGAAAAAGCGAGAGAGCCAGGGCACGACCCGATAGATGCTTCGATTTGCAATGATATCCATAAGGGAAATTACGGTCGTTCTCAGGGCGGGTCGAAAAAGACCAACACTCTCCCATAAGAAGAGTAAGACATTGACTTTCGTCGTGATGTTGGGGACGCCCTGGAAAACCCGCTTACGTCGTCTCAGTATACGTGTCAGCTGTCGATACTCGCTCCACCGTGCATAATATGATGGAAGTGGGCGGCTGCGGAATCTGTCCCCATCCAACTTGTCCCAGGGCAGTGTTTGAATAGAAAGGCCCAGGTACCCGGCGTCGAGCGCCCGCTCAAGCTGTCGCTTCATCTCCTTAAGCTCGCTTTGTGTCGGTCGAATTTTGTGGTCTAGAGATCGGGCAAACCCCATCACATTCATACGTAGATTGGAATGGCCCACAAAGGCGCTTACGTTGGGGCCGAGGGGCCGTTCTGCCAAATGCTCTAAGTAGTCTTCAAAGGTCGTCCACGTCTTTATCTTTTCCAGCAGCGGTAACATCGTCGACCGGGGGACCCCTTCGACTCGGCAAAAAATATCGGCGATGTCTTCAGGTTCGCCGACCGCGGTTGATAGAGAGCAGCTGCCAACAACAACCGATGTCACCCCATGCCTTACAGACTCGCTCAACGACGGGTCGATCTCGAGTTCTGCGTCATAATGGGTATGGAAATCTATAAAGCCGGGCATGACCCAGTGGCCTGTGGCATCCATGACAGCTTTTGCGTCGGATTCGATCGAGCCACCCAATTGGACAATCACCCCATCAAGGATACCGATATCGCCCTTTATGCGGTCATCGCCGGTGCCATCGAAGAGCTGCCCATTTCTGATGATCAGATCTAATTTATTCATCGTTGCTCGGCGGCCTATTCCGGATGTGAGTCACCATTATGCACTGAATGCGTCAGGCCTTTTTCGGCCGCTGCATATGGACCAACCGTCTCAAGTCAAAGCCGGTTATTCGCATTGAGCCTCAATTTCATGCGCGTAACCGTCTCGGAGGGCGAGACATGCATTTCCAAAGAATTCGATGACCTCTCCATCGACATCCCACCCATTGGTGCGCGTCCGGTCTCTTGGATAAGGCGTCCCATCGATGGAGACGGTCAGGTCATCAGCTCGGCTTGCCAGAGCGCCCAGATCATACCGACATGGCACAACACTGCCGGCCGTGCTGATCAACTGTCTTGCGAGTGCAGCGACCGTATCAACTTCAAAGTGTCGACTATTGACAGCCGTGCCTCCAGCAATCGCCATGTCATCAAGAACGCGTCGGGCTTCCGGCAGGAACCCATCACCTGTCAAACCCAACACGAAGGTCTTTATCCCTTGAGCCCGCTGCAATTGGGTCACTGTGTCGATGGTGCGACGGTCATCGAGACAATTTTGTGGCATTTCCCATACGACGCATGAACCGCCATTCAAACAGACGCAATTGTTATGATCTAAGGCGAAGTTACAACCGGGACCGCCGTCTGTTGCGAGCAGAATATAATCCGTGCCCATTCCACCATTCATAAGCGCTTGACCCGCGGATAATAAGGCTGAATAGGTGGGTGTGCCTTGACCGAATCGTGGTTCGGAGACGTCAAGAATGTTAGCGATTTGCTCCGCCGTTCCAAAGTTAGGCGCGACGTCCAGTTGCCCCGGTGCACATGCCTCGGCGACCTGAGGGTCGACACCTGGGCCAGGTGATGGTGTTGGAAATACAACCAATCCAAATTGAACACTATTTTGAAGGGCTTGAGTCACTTGCTGAAGGGCGGTGAGCATGGGGGTCCAGCGGTCTTCATCCTCGATCATGCTGTAAGACCGATCGACCACCAAGACCACACGTGCTGTGGACGATGCGCTCGGTTTCAGCCCGATGCGAACGTTACCGCACTCCGACGGCGGCCTCTGACTGTCGGCTCCGCCCGCGCCAGAATCTCCAGTTTGTTGTCGCTGTGCATCAAACGCACCGGTGCTTTGGTCGAGTTGACCACCCATCATCATATCGCCTACAGGGAGCGGGGCAAAGGCTGTATCTTGACTGTTGGGGCCCTCGCAACGATGTTGTCCAGACTCGTCTTCGATGCATCGCGTACCGAGTGGGCACAGACTTGGGTCGGTCATGCAATTGAATCCGGCACCCGCATCATCGTCACATGCGACTGCCCATAAGCAGATGAGAAGAACCGCAACCTTGTTCAAAATAGCCTCCCTCTTTACCCAGACTTTCCATAAACACCATAGCCGGACTGGAGAGAGCACACAAAGTCAAACTCAATAGGCTGTTTCCAGGGTGGCACGGCCGACAGGCCCAGCACAGAGACCTTGTTGCTATCATGGGTGACCGATATGCTCTGCCTTTGAGTCACAGTTTTGTTGTCCGGGGAACTCCATGCCAAACGCGGGAAAAACTCTGTCATTCGCTGAATTCATGAAGCGCCTTTGGTTGGGTCTTTCTTTGGTCGATGGGCTCACTCTCTGCTTCTTTGGCTATTTCTTGCTCCGTTTCTCTCTGGTTCCAGACTCGCCCGAGACACGACGTGCCCTAAGCGGCTTTACAACGTTGATGGTCTTATTCTGCTTGGTACTCGTTTTGGTGCGAGGTCAGCTCATGTCTCGTTCGCCGCTGAGGGGCGTTGTATACAGAACGACCCTCTTCGTCGTTCACGCTGTCGCGTTCATCTTTTTTTTTAGAGACGCCCTCGTTTGTCTTCAGCCGGTCCTATTGGATCCCCAGCTGGCGGCCATCGACCGATTTCTCTTCGGCGTTGTACCAGCGGTCTGGAGTGCTCAATTCAACTCTGTTTGGCTGACGGAGTATCTCTCGTTTTTCTATCTGACTCATTTTCTCGTTGTCATCTATGCGGTCGGGCCGACCTTGGTGACGGGACGTCGAGACCCCGCAGCCATCGCAATGACGACAGGGTCACTCATTTTGATTGTTGCGGGGTGGGTCATCTATACACTGGTACCCGCCATGGGCCCCTATCAAACACTGTCCTTCCCACACCCAATTGGCGGGGGTGTTTTTTTCAATGCGACCATGAACGCTGTCGATCACACCGGCCCACTGCTCGATGTATTTCCATCCCTGCACTCGGCCTTTACATTTTTTGTCGCGCTTCAGTTAAGTGTTCACGCCCGAACCGGATTTTCGAGGTGTCTCGCACCGATTCTATTTTTTGTTGATTTCAACATCATCTTGGCGACGATCTACCTCCGATTTCACTACGTAATCGATGTGATGGCTGGTCTATTTCTCGCTTGGCTCGTCCATCGCATCAGCCTCGGCTATACGCGCCGTATCATGGACTCCGACCGGACTCACCGAATCCAGCCAGTCTTCGCAGACCCTTTGGCTGATGAGAGCTGAATGACCAATTAAAAAGACAAGATAAACAGCCGTGATGATGCATTAAGTGCCCATATTGGCTGTGAGTTTTGGCCATCCGCGTGACAGATCTAACAAATTGCAACGAGAAATCTTTCACACTGCTTTCGAATAAGTTACACCTATGGCCCTAGGGTGCTGGAACGAGGGGTTTCACCACCCAGACTGTGACTCGTTTAGACAGTCAATTAACATCCGATAAAGGAGATCTCTTATGAGCTTAAGACGTGCTTGGGCTTCCGTCATGTTGTTCATCATGGCCGGACCTGCCGTAGCTTTTGCGCAATCGAAAGATGGGTCAGACAGTTGGGATTTTGCAGCCATATGGGAGCAGTTCCTGGCATCGAGTTTCTACGAAGGCTCGAAGAAGTTTGGAGCCGCGGCCCTGGTTCTTTTTATAGGTTGGTTTATCTCAAAGTTTATCCTCGCCAAGATCACGTACGTGGCACTGAAGAAAACAAAGATGGGAGAGAAGGTCGGCAAAGTCCTTGGTCTTCATTTACTTCTCGGTGATAAAACCAGCGACGGCGGCAAAGAAAACGATTCCATTGAACGTTTTTTTGCGGCCATCGTCTTCTGGGCTGGTTTGTTATCCTCCGTCGTGGCTGCTCTTAGTTTTGCTGGCTTGGGCCAAGCAGCCCAACCGGTGCAAAACTTTCTAACCAAGATCACAGGCGCTCTGCCGAGCATCGGTAAAGCCGCTTTAATTCTGGCAGCCGGTGTTTTGGCGGGGACAGTGCTTCGGAAACTCTGCCTGGTTGCTTTAGGCAAGCTAGATGACAAGTTACCCAAGCCTGTTGGCATGGACGCTGATGAGGAATCACGACCGGTCAGTCAAACCATTGGCGCCGTCGCTTTCTGGTTTGCCATGCTGGTTGGTTTGGCCGGCGCCTTCGAAGCATTACAGTTCAAGGCCATTTACGTTCCTCTCCAAAATATCCTGAATAAGTGTTTGACCGTGCTTCCGTTGCTTGTCGTCGCGGTCATCATTCTTTTCGTCGGCTATGTGCTGAGCCATATGGCAAAGACGGGGACCGCAAGCTTATTGAGTGCAATTGGTCTAGACCGAATTGTGACACGGATCGGCCTCGGCAATTTCTTCACTAAGAAGACTGCCAGTGAATTCATCGGATTGGTCGTTCAAGTTTTCATTTTGCTTCAGGCGTTCATTCTTGCCCTGGGTAAACTGAATTTGACGGAATTGAGCAGCCCATTGAAGAACATGGTCGCTCAATTTTGGCAGATCCTACCCTCGCTCTTCGTCGCGGTCATTATTGTCACGGTTGGTGTCTTGGTCGGTCGATTACTCCGAGCAACCGTGGTCGGTTTACTCGATGGACTCCAGATCAATGAAACCCTTGCGAAGTTTGGCATCAGCATGGGCGGTCACAGTGCGGGCGACAGTACCGAAGCTGCTGCCAGTGTGCGCACACCGACCCAGCTGATCGGTTTCTTCGTCCAGATCGCCGTAGTCCTTGTCGCGAGTGTACAAGCGCTTCAAAAACTGGCTCTTACTGTTTGGGCAGACCTCATCAATCACGTTCTCGCATTTGCGGTCACAAAGGGCATCGTCGCCCTCCTGATCGTCACAGCAGGTTTGGCTGGAGCCAACTTTGTTCGAGACCAACTACAGGCGCGTTTCCAAGGTGATAAGACCCGGGCCTGGTTAGGTGAAGCAACTCGGGTTGCGATCCTTGTTTTTACAGTCACGATGGCTTTGCAGCAATTACAAGTTGCTCATTCCTTCGTACTTCTCACCTTCGGTCTGTTGTTGGGAGGGCTTGTCCTCGCAGCAGCCATCGCTTTTGGCCTTGGTTCACGAGATGTCGCCAGTGACATTATCAAGAATCAATATGATCGCGCCAACAAGTCAGACGGCGACGCGTAAGATACGACTAAAATGCAGTCGGGGTCTTTCCTCGACCCTACTGCATTTCAAATGAGTCGATTCAGCCCCCCGGCCCATTGCATTAAGCAATTAACTTCATGTCTATGATGTCATTGAATGGGGTCTTCAATTCGATTGTGACGGTCACAGCGACTCTCGTCTCAGCGTGTGGTCTACGTCGAATTACCCCGTGGTGGCTGCTCTGCTCCGGGTGCGCTTGCTGCCCGTTGAAATGGTTGTATCAACCCCCTGCTTAGGGCGTCTTATTCAATTGGTCGATGGCATCGATCACGCCTCCAAACGCATTGATAAGTTCACCGACTTCCTTGTCGTCACCGGCAATTACACCACCCAACTCACGAACAATTTGGCCTGGTTTAATCGATCCGTCATCCAAGAACAGGCGCGTGGTCAGTCCCAGTAGGCGGTTGAGTTCATTTTCGCCTGTACCCAACAACTCTGCAGCAAGGCCAATCACGGCCTGATAATCGATGCCCTCTTTGAGGGTTCCATCGGGTCCCGTCACTGTCTTGAGCAATTTGACCAATTCGTCGAAGCCTCGATGATTCAAAACGCGCTCAAGCTTAGGGTCGATGGCTCTGAGTACATCTGGCCCAACAAATTGTTCCAAAAGCGTGGTGTAACTCACGGACGCGATGTCTTTGTCTGCATGCCGGCCTCGTAACCACCGATCTATGAGTTGACGCATTCGATCCGGATTTTTGGACGCTGCGACGAGTCGCCGTTCCAAATCCTCGGGTTTCGCAATCTTAAATGTGTAATCACGATAATAGGTTTGGATGACCCCTAAGAAGGCCTGCTCGCCAAGCTCTTGTCTCACAGCATCAAAGAATAGACCGCCTTTGGCGTACACAACGGCCGCATATTCGACCATGTTGTTAAACTCTCGAGTCGGTAAGTCAACTGGTCGGTCTTTGCCGCCTGACATACGTGAGATTTGCCAAGGTAGGCGGAGCTGTAGGTCTCTTTGCTTATCGGCAGCCTTTTTTCCGTGAATCGCCTGAAAATAGTGAATTGCACTGTGGTTTGCGAGTGCCTCATCGACGAATGGATGCCGTTTGCTATCACTGCCGACAATGGCATTCCACCATTGATGGGCAACCTCATGGGCGACGACAAATTCACGGGTATCGGCAAGGAATTGGTTGGCTTTAGCAGAGCTTCCAGATCCTGCGGACAGGCCACCCATTTGGTCTGAATAGAACATGTGAGCGACTGTCACCAGGCCCGGGAATTCAACACCGCCAGCGCCGCCCGTGAGCGGACTTTGAGCAATATCGAGTTCTCGATAGGGATAGGGCCCGAAATCGCGTTCAAACACACGGAGGGCATCAGCGGCCTGTTTTAGGACGGAGAGTCCAACATCACGATTTTTTTTGAGAAACCAACTGTTGACGCGCACGCCGGCTACATCGGTGCTGGCACTGTCATAATGCTCAGAGAGCTGCATAGCGAACTCTCGCACAGCAGCGGCAACAAAACGCCGCTTTGTATCCCGTGTCTGCTGTAATTGTTGCACACCTGTCGTCGCCATTTTTACCCGTTTTGGCACGTCGACGGTGACCGCATAGTTCGCCACGTCGAAATAGCTCCGATCGCCGATGTCAGTGCCTGGGTCGACATCCCAGCCGCGCTCATCGTGGGCTGCCAAAACTGGATGCCACAGAGCCATACTCAGAATGCCCTCGCCAACGCTGAACACGCCATACCCGCCCGAATGCCCTGTTCGGCCAGTGACCAACTGCAGCACTTGTTCCATGGCAAGCTTCTTCATATCGCTTGCATTTGGTTTTTGGCGATACAAGATGCCCTTGAAGTCGAGTTCGACACGACAGACTTCATTTGGGTTGAGTGGGCTGTCTAAGTTAATTTTCAAAAGGGGGGAATGGCTACCCTCAACCGTCACCACAGCGCCAGCAACTTTAACATTGCTCACTACGATATTGCGTCCGGCTCCACCTGTAAGTTCTTTTGTATTGGGGTAGAGGAAGAAGTAGAGTTCCTTAAGCGGCTTGCCCGCCCGATTTTTAAATTCGACTTTTTGACGCCCCTCATAGGTGAAGAAATCAAAGTCGATTTTAACATCGATTTCATAATTGATCTCTCCGGCTTCACCGTAGGTTTGTGCGGCGTTACGTAAGGAGGCTCTCACACTCTCGTTGGCCTGCGAGGTCACGGGGGCGCTTTTTTGAGTGGCCTCCGACGGCGCGGATGCTTCCTTTGGCTCACCCTGCGTGGGTTTGTCGAGTGGGTCTTTGGGCCCTGGAGCCGTGTTGCAAGCCAATCCAAGGACAAGCCCTGTCAATACAAGTATGCGCGCTAAAAACGTCATTCGAATCCCCTCAAAAAAACGCTGTCATAATCGTCACACCAAACCCACGACGCTCTTATCTTATTCCAAGTCAGGCCAATGGGTCAGCGAATGGGTCCATCTATGGGTCAGAATACCCGATGCTGCAGACTCACACTCGCCGGTCTATTGTGCCTGAATTTACTCGGGCGCCCCAGACATTTCTTCGTTGGATGACCGCGCTTACTCGGTTTCAATGACATCGGTTCACTGCGCAAAGGTACGGTTTTTGAGCCGCTTTAAAAAGTGGCCCGATGTTCTCGGTTATCTGAAGGGATTCAAATTTAAAAAAAGACCTGATGATCACCCGCAGCGGTTTTGCTACTATCGCGCCGCTATGAAGATACAAAACTTAAAAAATCAACGAATTGGCATTTGCGTATCAGGGGGACTCGACAGCAAGACTGTTACAACTCGATTACGTGAAGCAGGGCTAGATGTTCTATGTTTTTCTGCAGACTTGGGTCAGCCAGATGAAGAAAATATAAATGACATCATCACGAAGATGGCACCATGTGGCGCGGAGACAACCATCGTCGACTTAAAGTCGGAAATGGCCGAGGCGTGCTTTCTGGTATTGAAGGCACAAGCCACCTATGACGGTGGTTACTGGAACACGACGGGCATAGCGCGAGCGGTGACGGTGACAGGTCTCATTGGCGCAATGCGTGCCCGGGGCTGTACAGTTTTGTCCCACGGTGCAACCGGACGGGGGAATGACCAAGTTCGGTTCGAACGGTACACAAACGTACTGGCCCCCAAGATGGGTGTCTATGCGCCGTGGAGAGACGAAGAGTTACTTGAGCAGTTTCCAGGTCGTAAAGAGATGGCCGAGTATCTTCGGACGCAAGGGATTGAAGCCGATACCGGACCTAAGAAACGCTACAGCACAGATGCGAACTTGGCCGGTCTGTCTCATGAGGCCGAAGACTTAGAAGAATTGGATACGCCCTGCTTGATCGTGGACCCGATTATGGGCGTCTGGCCGCAGGACGCGCCGGACAAAATTGAAAGCGTGCGCATCGAAATCAAGAGCGGTCGCTGTGTGTCCATCAATGGCGAAGCTGTCAATCCTCTTCAGGCGATGGAACAATCGAATCAGATCGCTGGCCGCAACGGCATCTGGATGAAGAATGCTCTGGAAAACAGAATCATAGGAACCAAGAGCCGGGGTGTTTATGAAGCCCCTGGCATGGAATTGCTTGGCTTTGCCTTGAAGGCGGTCTATCAGGCGACCATGGACCGCCGTGCGGCCGCATTGTTTGAGTCTTTGTCCAGATTGGTCGCTCAGCAGATATACGACGGCCGTCTCTATGACCCGGCAACTCAGGCTGCTCTCACAGCCATTGACTCACTCGCCCAATATGCAACGGGTACAGTCACTGTCGGTATGTATAAAGGTAATCTTTATTTCGAGTCTCTGAGCGACTGTCCTCACTCCCTTTACAATCCTGCGGATTCGTCCATGGAAGCCAGTGATGGATTGAACCCTCACAGCTCACAGGGCTATCTAGAAGTTCAAGCTGTCGAGGCCCTTGTCATGGCCAACTCCGGACAGATCAAAAGCTGAGTCGTCGGTCTAGGGGATGGTCAGCAGTCGCCTAATTCAGGGAACTATTGCTCGTCTTTAATTTCGATTTTGAGCAAACCAGGCATTGGTTGCACGTCGGGCTAGTTCATAATTATCCCGTAGGGCCGACTCCGTGAATTTCTCTAGAATACGACCGATTCCAAAGATGTTTGCCTGAACATCAAAGATGACTGTCCGCGTACAGGACAACTCGTCTTTAGGGGTAAATGACATGGTCGATTCGATTTGAAGTTTTCGCCCAATTTTGGGCAATTCGACGCGTGTGGTCCAGGCCCGAGCGTTCGGGTCGTACTCCCCATGCTCGATATATGAAATGCTTTTCCCCAGCAGTCTCTGGAGCGGCTTCGGTATCGGCGTTTTTGGATGGGCCTTCAGGATTCTCGATCGCCGCCCATCGGATTCGACCCGGTCTTCGACGATTTCGTAGTCGCTGAAACCAAGACCTTTGAAATGCAGGTGATCATTGAAGTCGGGATCAAAAAATACCGCCGACCAAAATTGCTCAACAGTCATATTGTAGTCGCCACCGATTTCGAAACGCATGGATCATCCCAGAACTTATTCAGCCCACGCCAGTTTACTGGTCGACAGCCTCAGCGTCTAGACCCTGGCGACTAAGCGTAGATCGCAGGGCCCAATCTCTGTGATTGACTTTGTAGCTGATGAATCTGAGCGAGTACGTGTTTAAGTTGATCAATCCGGTTGGCCACCCGCGCTTCATCGGCATAGCTGACGCGCGCTTGGTGTATCGCATGGCGGTGAGCACCAGACTGCCCTGTCGATTCAGCTTGCCCAGTTGATCCGTCACCAGATGAAACAATCGACACTCTGTCTCGTTGCCCTAGATCGTCTGTATCGAGTTGTCCAGTGGCTGACCGTGTTCTGGACACATCTTCAACACGTTTTATGGCCGACCCATAACGCGACCTCAAATCCTGAATCTGCATTCTAAAACCCCATATGCTCGACTCGATCTTATATCGTCTCTTATCCGGCGAACTTGAGGACTTTTTTAGCTCTGTCGTAGGTGAACTTGCTCAGCGGCCCAGATTCAGACACGAAATTAGGGTGACTATGATGTGTCTCGTGACCGCTGATTATGTTTGATTAAACCTTCCTAGAAGACCTTGAAGCGTCTTGCGTCTTGGAGTCGAAATGGGTGTGGCCACGATGGCGTGGGCATCTCTCCTTCGGCCGTTTGAGGTAATGGAAACCAAACCGAATCCAGCGTGTTTTGACCGTACAGGATGTGGAAATCTTCAGCCGGCATAAACCCCTGGCCAATCAAACCAATGGTCTGACCCGCCTCATTTACGGCCATATCCAGTAGGAAGACTGCGTGGCCAGGACCACCCGGTCGGACAAAGAAATCACCCGGCCTCAGATCGCCCGCCTCAACCGGATTGCTGTCGAACTTCATCGAGCGTGTTCCTGCATAAATGAAGATGTAGGTAAGCCAACGACGGTAGTTCTTATAGTGACCGGCTCGGGCCCGACCGCGATACTTTTTCAGGCGATGGCCAACAGATCTAAACCGTTCGCCACGCACCCAACCTGTCCAGGTCGTCGGCTGACCATCGGTAAAATGATATCGTGCTTTATGCGCCCTGTTTTTGTGCCAAAGATACTCTCCATGCAGTCTAATAATGCTATCGGCGCATTGCTGGAAATCCCGTTTGCCGACGTCCAGAAGAACAACAGCCTTGGATGGGCGAACAAGTCTTTGATGGTCATAGCTGAGTACATGGGCGCGATCTAATCTCACGGGCAATGTTCGCAACCAAGACCCAAAGCTGTCTGAATGGAGCTCGATGCGTTTGTAACCAGGCGGCGTTGGGAACCGCTCACTGAGGGCAATCGTTCTCGGTTGTGGGTCGGTTAGATGCTCGATCCAAGGATACGGATTGGAGGGGGCGTCTGCGCCCTTGCTGCCATCGGCATAGGCATAGGTTGCCACCAACATCAGCATGAGCAGGGGATTTATGGTCTTCATTGGCTTTGTCCGTCTCGTCTAGGTTGATGCCGGTGAGACAGCGCGCTCGATAGAAGGTTCAATCTGAAGTGGACCCCGTATTCAACACATGGTCCACCAAGCCTTTCATAGCCCCCCAGGAGATCAGTAGGTCTCTGATCAACATTTGACGGACGACAGAACTTTGGCAGTGAGTCTCCGTATCGTCATCTCGTTTACTCAGCTGTTCAACGCCATGCATTGCCGCCCAAAGCATATATGTGCGAGTCCCACTGGGACCGGGTTTAAGTGCGCCCGCTTGGACACAGTCTTCTAGACTGGCCGTAATCCTACTTAAGACCACAGAAATAGAGGGGTTGACCGCCTCGCGACCGGCTTCATCCAAGGTCCGCTGAGGTGTATTGATAAAGGTCTCGAGTAAGGCAAATTGCACGGGCTGTGTTCGTCTAAAGGCAGACCAGCTCTCAAAGTCTTGGACTAAGCGACTGAGAAGCTCAAATCGCGAAGATGGTTCGCTTATCTTGGAGTGTCGCTCTGCAATGAGCCCATCAAAAACGGCGATTGCGTCCATTTGTAAGGCGCTAAAAATAGACTCTTTATTGGGGAAATATCTGTAAAGCCCACCGACTGAAGCGCCAATCGCAGCCGCAATCGATTGCATTGTGACCGCATCAAAACCGGATTTGTTTATTAAATCAGTTGCCGCCTTCAGAACCGCAGCTTGCCGCTCATTTCGTCTTTTTTCGCGTTTGCTCATGACCGATAATCCACGTTTTTGCGAACGTTATTTTCAAATGGCCTTGACATCAATAGATAAATTGCGAATTATGTTCGCATAAGTGGAGGTGATTATGCACGATGTCGTGATTCGAGATGGTTTTGTTGTTGATGGAACAGGTGCGGAAGGCCGCGTTATGGATATTGGCATCGAGGGTGAGACAATCGTTGCCCTCGGTGAGGTTGGCCCTGGACACCGTGAAGTGGATGCCCATGGATTGTTGGTGACGCCGGGATTCGTTGATGTCCACACTCATTACGATGCTCAGGTGACTTGGGATGATAAAATAGATCCATCTAGCGGGCATGGTTGCACAACCGTTGTCATGGGGAACTGCGGTGTTGGCTTTGCCCCGGTCAAAGTGAATCAACGAGACTGGCTGATTGGTCTTATGGAGGGGGTCGAAGACATCCCAGGTGCGGCATTGAGCGAAGGCATAAAATGGGACTGGGAATCATTCCCAGAATATATTGACTCCATAGGTAAATTACATCGCACCATCGATTTTGCGACTCAAGTGCCTCATGGGGCCGTGCGAGGCTACGTCATGGGTGAACGCGGGGCAGACAATGAGGATGCCAATCCAGACGATATCATCAAGATGGCAACGATGGTCAAAGATGGAATTAAGGCTGGTGCTCTAGGCTTCTCTACCTCTAGGACGCCATTGCACAAAGCCATCGATGGCCGGTATGTACCCGGTACCTTTGCTGCCCAAGATGAACTGTGGGCGATCGCCAAGGCCATGAAATCTGCAGGTCCGTCGATTTTCCAAGTCGCATGTGACCATACGACGGTCCCTGCTGATTTGAATTGGATGGAATCACTGTCCAGAGACTTGGACCTAGAGGTCATGTTTAACCTATCCCAAATAGACCAAGCGCCAACGCTTTGGACAGACGGTCTGTCACGGTTAAGGGCGGCCAATCAGTCGGGCGCAAAGATCAAAGCCCAAGTTGCAGGACGGGCCATCGGCATTGTGATGGGCCTCCGAGCAACAGCTCACCCTTTTGCCCTCTTACCGAGCTGGCTCCAGATCATGCATCGACCTTGGACGGAGCAATGGACCGCTTTAAATGACTCGGCTTTTAGACAAAAATTATTAACGGAAGAGCCCATCTACGTCGGTGATTTCGAGACCTTTGTCACCACATCTTTCAATAAGATGTATCCGATATCCGCTGGTTATGAGCCTAGGGCAGACGACAGTATCGCCGCACAGGCCGCGTACACTGGACGCACGTGCCGAGAGGTTGCACTCGAGTACCTATTAGAATCCGAAGGGCATGGGCAACTGTATTTCCCACTCTTCAACTACGCCCAAGGTGACCTGGATGTTCTGTTCAAGTTACACCAAGATCCGGACACATTGATTGGCCTAAGTGACGCTGGGGCACACTGTGGCGCAATTTGTGACGGAGGTATGCCCACATTCATGCTGACCCATTGGGCGAGAGACCGCTCGCGTGGCTCAAGACTTCCATTGGAGTGGGTTGTGCACCGGCAAACACAGCAGACCGCTCAGGCCTATGGTTTACGCGAACGAGGTACAATTCGAGAGGGCTATCGAGCAGATCTGAATGTAATCGACTTCGATAATCTCAGATTAACCGCACCCCGTATGCACTGGGATTTACCCGCAGGCGGGCGTCGATTATTACAAAAGGCGACGGGTTACGTTGCGACCATCTGTGCGGGTGAATTCATTCTTGAAAACGATGCGTATACGGGTGCGCTGCCAGGTCGACTCGTCCGGGGACGCCAGTCCTCGCCAGTTTAAGACTCACGGCCCACCTAGCGCTTTCGCATGAGGCTTACAAAGTCGTTGTTATAGTCGATGGTGAGGACAAAGGTCCCTAAGATTCCGTCACGGGTCACGTGGGGGACCAGGTGTCTTGCTGAAAAGCGAACCCGCTTACCATGTACGGTTGTGGCGACAACAGTCGACTGTGGCGACCTGTAGTATTCAAGCCACGCGTCCGGTTTAATCTTTAGACTAAATTCAAACTCTTTCATGATCGAGTTTTGGACCTTGAATCGAGGTGATGATTGGAATGATCCCAGCGCGCATCTTGAGCGGAGGCTCGACGCTGTCGATCCGGTTTGATAGACGAGCGGCGTTCGCGTTTTTTTTGACGCGCTTTGGCTCCAATTTCAAGATCAAAATGCAAGGCATGGCCGCTGAATTCAGCCGCATCCAATGTGACTTTGTATGAGCTGGTTCCGACGCTGATCTCCTGGCTTAGCGCGATACTTTTTGTGAGCGAGAAAACGCGCTTGCTGATGCCAAGGACATTAAGCGCCTCTGAAATGAGCGGTGGGCCGAGGACCTCTTCAATTCGTCCATCTCTGAAGCCGAAGGTCAGTTTTTTACCTTTCAGCGCGACGGTTGGCCGGGCCCCTGCCTGGACGTAGATACAGGCAGGAATCGTCTTCGGTGCAAGATTCCATAGTTTCACTTTAAGAGGATTATTGGCTCGGGTCCAAGCGAAGCCAGCGGTGTATGCTCCGTCGGTTATTGGGCGACCGTCTGCATCATATTGGGCGGGAATTCGACCATCATCGATGGCTTGATTGCCAAGGGCTGCCATCAGACCTGTCGAGATTGAAAATCGAACGGTCTTCCTAGTGATGGTTCGTCTTGGACTTGGTAAGCCCCTCGCTTGCAGGCTTGTACGAATGCCGAACACCAAGTCGTTCTCGGAGGAGATGAGAGTGATTCTCTCAACGGGTAAATCAGGCACTTTAAACTTAAATCGGACGATTTCTCCCATTGGCTTGAGCATTCGCTCACGGACAACAGGGTAGAAGTCGCGAAGAATCCGCCTCAGATTTTTTTGGACGTAGCCGCGGAGCGTATTGGTCGAGACCAACTGTCGTGCCAGCGAAGGGATTTTTGAACGAATTGCTCGAGTCAAAGTATCTGCAGCGCCCTTCGAGAGGCTCGGTTCCACCGTTTCGAACACGTCATATCTCACCACGAGAGTCATGGTCTTCTTTTTACGATCATAGACAACTGGGACCACGGCCCTTAAGTGAATGCCAAATAAGCGTGAACGCCCGTAGAACGCGTCGAGCTTAAGCCCGAGCTTAAGGTTTGATGTTCTGTCGAAATCAAAGGCGAGTTCCTTGGGTCTAAGGCTCAAGCCGCCGACATATTGCCCTACGGCTCCAAAACCAGTGAGCTCTACAGGGGCATTTGGAATGGCCTTAAAAGCCCGCTCAACGCCACTTTCAAAGAGCCGTTTCGGAATAGTGACCAGGGCATGATGTCCTCGGTCTGCTTCCTGTAATTGTCTTTGTGCTAGGAATTCGTCTCGATTTTCTTGAACCATCTGACAGCTACCGCATCCAAGATTAAGGGCGAGTATTGCTGTCATCGCACCGAGGTAAAACGACCGAATCAAAGGGACTCTCCGGAAAGGCTATTATGCGTCTGTGTTACTCCATACCGTAATTTCTGATCCTGCGACAGTCGACCGATGGCGACAGACGGGTCATGAGTGAAAAAAAGACGCCCATTTCGACCCAAAAGCTCCGCGAGGATTTGTTGTTTCTCATCAATAATCATTTCAGGGTAGCGGTCATAGCCCATGGTGATGGGGAGATGAACCCATGGCACACCGGGAATCAGGTCGCCACAGAACAACACCGGTCCATCATCGCTTGGGACCTCTGCGAGCATGAGGCCGGGTGTATGACCCTGAGAGAAATGCAGTCGATAATCTGCGCCCAGAGTCTGTGATGTTTCGCCACTGACGATGTCCAACCGGCCCGTCGATTCGAGCAGGGGCTGTAACTCGGGTATGAACGAGGCCCTGTCGCGGGCGTGTGGCTGACAGGCCCTAGACCACGCATCTTGACTCACTACATAGGTGGCATTGGGAAAAACCAGTTCGTATGGTCTGTTTTCCACGTATTCGGTCAGCAGACCGCCAGCATGGTCAAAGTGGAGATGTGACAAGACGACTACATCGACGTCATTCGGCTTAAAACCAGCATTTTTTAAGCCGATGAGGAGCTTGTGCTCATCGGACATAACCCCGAAGCGTGCCCGTAACTTTGGCGGAAAAAAAATGCCGATTCCAGCTTCGAAAAGCATCAACCGACCTGAACTCTCTTTGATGAGCATCGCCCGACAGGCTAATTCGATCCGATTCTCTGAGTCTGGTGTGCACCAGCGGGCCCATAAGGCTTTGGGGACGTTTCCGAACATGGCGCCCCCATCCAATCTCTGTGTATTCCCTGCGATGGACCAAATTTGCTTAGTGCCCATATGCTGACTCGTGCTCCTAATCGCCATCCCCATCACCGACTGGTTCATCCATTGTGGTTGTGGATTCTCCAAGGAGTGGGAGGTGTAGCCAAAAAATCGAACCGGTTGGCTTATTTGGCCGCATGCCAACCTCGCCCTCCATATTTATCACCAGATGTTTGACGATCGAAAGCCCTAAACCGGTGCCCCCCATATGTTTCGAGCGGCCCTTATCGACTCGATAGAAACGTTCAAAGATTCGTTTTCTATGCTTTTCAGCAATGCCGGGTCCGTTGTCCACGACTTCTATGCGCACATATTCATCGGTCTCACTGCCCGTGAGCGTCACTTCACCCCCAGCCTGGGTATAGCGGACTGCATTTTGCAGCAGATTGATCAAAACATGTTCCAGACCAAATCGATCGGCTCGCACGGTTAAATCGGGGGCGACCTTGCAGACCATGGTGATCTGCTTCTGACTCGCGAGCTGTTCGATTCCATCCCAAATGTCAGCTATCAGCTCCATCAGTCGTATCCGCCCCGTCTCCATATCGTACTGACCGGATTCGATTCGAGAGATGTGGAGTAAGTCCGATATGATGTCCGTCAGTCTCTTGGCATTGCGGACCAGTGCGTCTACAAATTTAGGCCCTGAGACTGGATCCTGCATCGCTCCATCTTTGAGGGCTTCTGCATTTAAGCTGATCACGCTGACCGGCGTTCTGAGCTCGTGGGATACGTTGGCGACAAAATCGCGTCTCACCCGTTCAAGACGACGCAGGCGAGTGACGTCGTGCAGCACCAATACGCAGCCAGCATCGTTTCCGTGGGGTGCCACGCGGCCCATAACAAAGCGTGTACTGCCACGATTGATCTCGATATCGAGCTCAGACGAATGACCGTCCAAAGCAGCATCGATTGCAGATAGGATTTCACGTGTTTTAATGACCTTGTGAACGCGTTTTTTACGAGGTGATTTCTTGAGTTGAAAAAACTCGACTGCAGCACTGTTTCCAAGGGTAATTCGGCGTTCAGAGTTGACCACTAAAACGGCCTCGGTCATGCCTTCTAGAACAGCGGCGAACCGATCGCGTTCAAGGGCCAAGGTTGTTACGATTTCTTCGAGAGCTTGATCAAGGCGGTCGAGTGATCGATGTAGGACTGAAATTTCATCGGTGCTTTCAGGCCGAATACTGACATTGCTCAAGTGGCCATCGGCCATTACTTTAGCTCGAGTCAATAAACTACGAAGCCGTTTTGACAATAAATGAGATGCCAAAAGACTCACCATAATGGCCAGAATTAAGCCTAGAATACCAGCGAACAGTAAGAAATAGCGCATGCGTGTGATGGCCTGATCCACGGCCGTCAGCGGCGTCGCAATTCGCAAGACGCCCGGCTTGACAGGATGTTTGAATGGAACGGCCACGTAGAGCGAATGGGTTCCAAGGGTCTCACTGGACCGTCTTGCAAAGCCCTGACCGTCTTTCAGCGCAGCCATGAATTCAGGTCGATCTTTGTGATTCGGTAGCTTGCGGACATGCTCGATGGGTAGAGCAGAATCACCCAATACAACACCGCTGTCGGCTATGAGTGTAATGCGCTTACGCTGGTAGCGGCCTAATTTATCGGCGAGGCGGTCGAATTGGTCTAGAGATTCTGTCTCGGGTGCCAGGTCAACGGCCGCAACCGATGTGAAGGCATGGGCGAGCAGGTCTCGCTCCATTCGACTCTCCAGCCATTGACGAAGTTCGCTTTCAAGATAAACGGCACTGACTGATCCCACCACCATGATCAGGGCCAATGAGACGAGGAATAGACGCCCCCGTAAGCTTACTTTCATTCTTGACTCTGATTAGGCCTAGCTTGCATGCGATACCCAACACCGCGCACTGTCTCTATGTACACGCCTGCTGCCTTGAGTTTTTCTCTGAGTCGCTTCATATGGGTGTCTACCGTACGCGTCGTCACCTCAGCTTGGTAACCCCACACATCCGTCAAGAGACGTTCACGGGTTTGCACCCGACCGCGCCGATCGTAGAAGGTTGTCAAAAGACGAAATTCTAGAGCTGTCAGACGAATTTCCTGGTCCTCGACCCAGACTCGATGTCCGGGCCGATCGAGTTTGAGACAACCAAACTCAATATCTTCCGATTGGCTTTCGGCTCCTTTAGACCGTTTCAAGATAACGCTCACTCTCAACATGAGCTCTCGCATGCTGTAGGGCTTCACCACATAGTCATCGGCACCGACTTCAAAGCCGACAACGCGGTCAATCTCTTCGGCTCGTGCTGTCACCATCACCACAGGGATATCCTTGGTCTTCGCCCCATTCTTCATGCGTTTGCAAACCTCAGTACCCGACATGTCCGGCAGCATGAGGTCGAGCAGAACCAAGTTCGGCAGAGGTTCTTTTTGCACCAATTCGAGGGCATCTTGCGCTGTTGCCGCTGAGCGCGTCTGATAGCCCTCGCGCTGCAAACTGTATTCGAGTGTGGTTAACAAATCGCGTTCGTCTTCAACGATCAGAATTAGTGCGGACATGTATTTTCTCTTTCAGCCGGTCTGTTTAATATGGCCTAGCAGTCCAGATCAACAGCGGCGTGACACTCCCGTAGTGTTTATGTTTCGATATCACCTTTGAAGTCCAGCAAAAAAACGCTTGAGTACCACCGACGTAGACTCGATGATTCTACAGTACTTTTAGGAGGTGTAACCGTGTCCGACGTCGTAACGATGCTTCCATTTATGCATCACACCTCATACGTGGGCCTCTTGAGTTGCTATTGGCTACTGTGGACCTCGAGACGAGATTATGAAGCGCCATACAGGCCGCTGGCGAATCGGGCGCCTTTGAGTCTAGTTTGGGGCGTGTGGGGACGGCGTGTCTGTCTCTATACTTATTGTCTGACCGGTATTTGCTATCTACACTTAAACCAGCTGCTGTTGAGCGATGTGACCATTCGTGTACGAATTGGGCTCTCAATTGTCCTACTGGTGGTCGACCAGCTCTATGTTGCAGCTATGCGTCCAAAGCGTCCACATGCTAAACCCACCGGTAGCCGAACGACCAAAGCCCTGTCTATTTTGTCGATTACCCTTTTTTTCATCATGTGGGTCTAGTCCATGTCATCTATGAAGAATATCTGCTTGCAGACGCGTCGTACCGAGCTTTTGAATGCGTTGGATGGACAGACGGCCATCATCCCAGCCGGGTTGCCTGTCAGTCGCAACTTTCCCGCTAATCAGTATCCATTCCGTGCATCCAGTCATTTTCTGCATTGTGTCGGTCTAAACTTACCGGGTGCTATTTTGGTCCTTGATGATCAGGGTGCATGTCTCTACGTCCAGCGGCCTGACGCAGACGACGCTCTGTGGCACGGGGCGCGGCCGACGGTCAGAGAGTGGAGTCAGGCCCTCGACATCAAGACCGGCTATTTAGATGAGTTGGTTTATCATCCAAAGTCTATGGTTTTACCCGCTATGGATGGACAGTCCAACGCCTTACTTTCAGCAGAGCTGAACCGACCCATCTCTGGCGGTCGGAACGATCCGGTCGATGATCCGCTGGCTCAGGCGATGGTGGCGTCCAGGCTCTGCCATGACCAATGGGCGATCGATCAATTGAGCCGCGCTGCGCAGGTTACAGCAGAAGCACACGAACTGGCACGAGATAGATTGCATGCCGGCCTTTCATGTCAGGCTGTCTGGGCAGCGATGCTCAGCTATTTTCAAGACCATGGAATGAGCTATGCGTACAATCCGATCATCACGCCAGCCGGAGAAGTCCTGCACCAACATGATTTACGCGCCCAACTGCGAACAGG
>MDTC01177669.1_pt1 | contig 22534 bp, 21 predicted proteins | sample 811181 | NCBI WGS metagenome assembly MDTC01 (sample SAMN05326644, study PRJNA326480) | marine metagenome | isolation source: seawater | place: Pacific Ocean: North | collected 2011 | reverse complement strand
CCCTTTGGCAGTGCACCGTGCGGCCAGTTCCACTGATTGAAAGCCGGACTCTTGCAGTTTGAGCTCAGCAAAGGCAACCAATCGTTGCCCAACACCCCGCCCCTGTTGCGACCTAGCTACCGCCATTTGACGGAGCTTTAAGTGCTTGTTCGAGAACGGTTTGAACAGCACGCAAGCCACCAAAACATCATCGACAAAGGCAGCGAAGTGTTCCTGATATTTCTCAGCCGACACATCTTCTGCTGACAACTGCATTCCCAATGGCAGCCGCAATTCGGTATCCCGCAGCACGCACGCTGAATGATAAGCTACACTGTCCCATTCAATCTGTTGTGTGGTAAAGGTGGTTGCCATGAACCCGGATCATCCGTGCTGGCCTCAGCGCTCGCAAGCCCGGAGAACACGTAACACGCCGCTCAATAGAATCTTCGGGTGTTATTGTAATCGCACCACACTTCAATAGATGAGAATCTGCCTTCACTATGGGTTGGGCAACCACACTATTGTTAGGAGGTTTTGGTAAATGTCTGGATATCGAGGACACTGAAATCGAGATCAAACGCTTGAAGGCGAGACGCTGACTTGATGTCTCAAAATTTGATCGAAATGAACGCTTGGTCCTATAACAGTAAGATCAGCTCGATCGCCAGAGGCTCGTCTTTACTGCATTAACGCGCTTCCTAATCAACAAAGGCGTGGTCACAGAACAGGAACTCGGCGCTTTTGTCGATACCGGCGACGCGGAAGATAGCAAACTAACGCATGAGCGTTAGTCTCCGAAGCCAGGTAGGCCGCCATTCATGGCTCACTCCTTTTCAGCGATCGCCAGCACTACTTGGAAGTTCGGCTTCTCCTCTTCCTTATGCACAATGGCCATCTCCGGCTCTCTGAAATCCGAGATTCTCATGAATTCTAGCAACTCCATCTCCGAAAAGCCTAACCAAACATCGGAGTACATGTCGCGCGCTTTCTCGAATCGATGTTTCAATAAATCGAGGATCACGATGCGGCCTCCCGGTTTGAGAATACGATGCGCCGCGTCGACCGCGCGCTGGGGGTTGTTGGCGTGATGCAAGGCTTGCGAAAAGAATGCAATGTCAACACTCGCGTCCTCAATCGGTGGGTCGCTAATATCGCCTAACCGATACTCTAGGTTGAGGAAACCATGTTCCTTGGCCAACTCCGCGCCGTATTCGACCATCTTTTCCGAGTTATCGACGGCGATCACTTGCTTGGCCTTCTGCGCCATAAGTTGCGAAAAGGTGCCCTCACCTGCGCCAAGATCTGCAATCACCATCGGTGGCATCAACTTTAGCAAGGTTTCCGCTAGACCCTTCCATGAACGCCCAGGGCAGTAATGGCGGCCGAATTTCCCGGCCAACTCATTGAAGTAAGTCCGCGCTTTGTCTTGACGCTTCTCCATCACCAAAGACAACGCTGCCTGATCGCAAGCCACCTCTTCGACCTCTAGCGCCGCCGCTTCAATCACCGGCCACAACCGGTTAGCCACCGCCGTCTTGCGTTTTGGCGCGTAAAGTATGTGCTTTCCTAAGCGCCGATCCTCCACCAGCCCCGCCTGTTTCAGCTGTGCCAGCTGGGTTGAAATGCGGCTCTGGCCCATGGCCAAGATTTCTTGCAGCTCTGCCACCGACAGCTCCTCCTCCCGCATCAACGCAAGAATGCGGATACGAGTAGGGTCCGCGATGATCCTGAGGGATTTAACGATTGACGCCATGGCTTTGTTTACTATGTATCAACATATCATGATTTGTAAATATGTTCTGTCCAGCGTGCAGATCATGGTCGCTTACCCCGGCGTTGATGGGACCAGATCCACTTCAACAACCAACTCCAGACATGGCCAGAACCATATTTAGCTCCGAATCTGTCACCGAGGGTCATCCCGACAAAGTCGCAGACACCATCAGTGACTTCATTGTCGACAAGTGCTTTGAGAACGACCCTTCCAGCCGTGTGGCCTGCGAGACTCTCGTCAAAGACAATCTTGTTGTGCTCGCTGGTGAGATTACCACCAAGTCATATTTTAACTACCACGATGCCGTCACCGAGGCCATTCGCGAGATCGGTTACACCAATGACGACTGCATGTTCCACGCGGACACCTTCATGTTCGTCAACGCACTCAGCCAGCAGTCTCCTGACATTGCGCAAGGCGTGGACGCTACTGCTGCAGAAGGCAAGGACACTGCTGAGCAGGGCGCTGGAGACCAGGGATTGATGTTCGGGTACGCAGTCAACGAAACGCCTCAGTTGATGCCCGCACCGATCGTGTATTCGCATCAGCTAGGCCGCGAACTGACATGCTTGCGTAAAGACAAGGAACTCGAGTGGTTGCGTCCCGACTCCAAGACGCAGGTATCTTGTGAGTATGACGGCGAGAAGTTGGTGCGGGTCTCCGCTGTGGTGGTCTCCACCCAGCACGCTGAAGGCGTTTCGCATGGCGAGATCAAGTCAACCCTCACAGAGCGCTTGATCAACAAAGTTTTGCCAGCCAATATGGTAGACGACAAGACCGAAATTCTGATCAACCCCACTGGCAAGTTTGTGATCGGTGGTCCTCAGGGTGACTGCGGGCTCACGGGTCGCAAGATCATCGTCGACACTTATGGTGGCATGGGTCGGCACGGCGGTGGTGCCTTTTCTGGCAAAGACCCAAGCAAGGTAGATCGCTCCGCCGCATACATGTGCCGCTGGGTGGCGAAGAACATCGTTGCGGCTGGGTTGGCCGCGCGTTGTGAATTGCAAGTGGCTTACGCGATTGGTTACCCTAATCCTGTCAGTGTCAGCGTGCAAACCTTTGGTACTAACACTGTGTCTGACGAGAAGATCGTCGAGGCTGCCCATGAAGTCTTCTCCTTCAAGCCTGCAGACATCATCACTCAGCTGAACCTACTGCGTCCGATCTATCGTGAGACAACCAACTATGGTCACTTTGGCCGCGAAGACAATACCGATGCACTGACCTGGGAAAAGACCGACAAAGTCGATGCCCTCAAAGCTGCGGCAGGTGTTTAACCCACTGAAGCTCCTTCAATCCTAACTGGTTTATCCTAACATATTCATGAGCGTTCCCGCTAACAACGACTACAAAGTCGCTGACCTATCCTTGGCCGATTTCGGTCGCAAAGAGATCGAGATTGCCGAGCAAGAAATGCCCGGTCTCGTTGCCATCCGTGACAAGTATGCCGCTGGCAAACCGCTTGAAGGCGTCCGCGTCATGGGCTCTCTGCACATGACGATCCAGACTGCAGTCTTGATCGAAACCTTGGTCGCCCTCGGCGCCGATGTGCGCTGGTGCAGTTGCAACATCTTCTCAACCCAAGACCACGCAGCTGCAGCTATTGCTGAGGCTGGTGTGCCAGTCTTCGCCTGGAAAGGCGAGACTTTGGACGAATACTGGTGGTGCACAGACCGCGCCCTCAGTTTCCCTGGCGGCAAAGGGCCACAGTTGATTGTCGATGATGGCGGTGATGCAACCCTGCTGATTCACAAGGGCTACGAATTGGAGAATGGATCAGACTGGGTAGAAGGCGCTGCCGACAGCCAAGAAGAAGGCGTTATCAAGGACCTGCTCAAACAAGTTCACAAAGCGACGCCAAACCGTTGGCACGATGTTGTGAGTGAATGGAAAGGTGTTTCTGAGGAGACCACTACTGGTGTGCATCGCCTCTATCAGATGGTCGAAGCCGGCAACCTCTTGATTCCTGCAATCAATGTCAACGACTCCGTCACCAAGTCCAAGTTTGACAACCTCTACGGTTGTCGTGAGTCTTTGCTAGACGGTATCAAACGCGCCACTGACGTCATGATCGCTGGCAAAGTCGGTGTGGTCTGTGGTTATGGCGACGTTGGCAAAGGCTGTGCTCAAGCCCTCCGTGGCATGGGTGCGCAAGTTGTCGTCACTGAGATCGATCCCATCTGCGGCTTGCAAGCCGCCATGGAAGGATTCCGTGTCTTGCCGATTGAAGACACGTTAGGCTGGGGAGACATCTACGTCACCACGACGGGTAACAAAGACATCATCCGCGTTGAGCACATGGAGAAGATGAAAGACCAAGCCATCATCTGTAACATTGGGCACTTCGATAACGAAATCCAAATTGATAAGCTTGAAGCCCTCGACGGCTTGGTGAAGACCAATATCAAACCACAAGTCGATCGCTACACTTTCGAAGCTGGCAACAGCATCTTCATGCTCGCCGAAGGTCGCCTGGTGAACCTTGGCTGCGCCACGGGTCACCCTAGCTTCGTGATGTCCAACAGCTTCGCCAACCAAGTCCTGGCCCAGCTTGATCTCTGGAAGAACAAAGAGATTTATGAGAGCAAGGTCTACCTCATTTCCAAAGAGCTCGACGAAGAAGTCGCCAGACTGCACCTCGAGAAGATCGGCGCCAAGCTGACTGTCCTAAGCGAGGAGCAAGCGGACTACATCGGCGTGAAAGCCAAAGGCCCTTACAAGCCCGAGCACTACCGCTACTAAGTTCGAAAATTCGATTGCTTAGACAACCCCCTCAGTGACTACTGGTCGCTGGGGCGGTTGGCGTTCAGCACGCTTTCAATTCGTATTCCATTCTTAGAATGAGTACCCCTGTGGTCGGCGACATTCAAGTTTACCTCGTCGCCTTCGAGGCACTGCTAGACCCGGCACCTTTCAAAGATGTCAACACTTCTATATTCTGGCGCTCGGTCGAAAGGGGACCGCAAGTTAAGGAGCTCCTCGATGAATTGATTCAACCGTCAAATCGCCCGCAGACGATCTTTGACAGAAGAACAGCAAGCTCAACCATCACTACATCGGCACCTGGGCAACGAAGCCAATTCAATCAATTGCCTGCTGGATACTTTCCTCATTCGATATGAGCGCTTGGGATTCCCCTTTTAACACAGCACAGTAGATCCCATATTGTCACATTTTCTAACCATTGACCTGGACGATCCTGATGACCCCATGGTGCAAGCCATACTATGGCCACCAGCAATCGTCACCCGATGCAACGACCTCTATCTACGCGTCATGACGCACTTCGCTAGCATTGCTCTGTATGTCGAGCAAGTTGCCACTGCGGATGCGGAGCAACAAGCTAAGCCAGCCTATGCAGAAAATAATGCATCGAAATCTTCAGCCATTGCCATGCAAGCGACTAAAGCTATACGAACCAGTCCAGGTGCATCAAACGTCCGAGCAAAATGGCCACGCCAAAGGCGACGGGATGAAAGACACCTATCCAGATGGTGATGGGCTTGACGACACTCACCCCACGAGATTTCCATAGACTGGCTATCATCGTGATCGTGACAACGTCTGCTAGAGTAATCCACAGTAAATTAAATGCGACCGCCTGACTGTCGGTAAGCCAATCGAACAACCAGAACAGACCATTCAGCACCATACCACATTCAAAGATCAGCTCGCCTGTGATCATGCTGATCGAGATAGCGTGAGCACGCTGCCAATACGGAGGCCCTTCGCCGCCTAGCGCAAGCAACGGACCACTGACCAACCAGCCGCAAAGCATCGCTGCTAGTAGGACCAAGCCTGTGCTAAACGCTGACCAAGGCGCAATGATCAAGCCGGCCGACCAACCAAAGACAAAGGTACCAATGGCACTGATTGTTGCAATCAACCGCCACATGGGTGCAGGCAGAGACTGGCTCGTCGCAACTTGCAACTCCAAAGCGTCCAGGTAGGCAGACGGGTAGAGCAAGGCTTTCAGCATCTGGTCCATGCGCCCATTGGGAATCTCCATCATCGCTACGAGCAACGCCAAAGCGCTAGTTCAACGATGGGTCCTCAGGTGTCATTGCCAACAGACTGTGCCATGGACTCATAAACTCCAGAGTCTCGCGCCACATCGCATTTGGCAGCAGTTTGAGGATGCGCGCATCCGGCAAGTAAGGAATCCACGAACTCTGTTTCAACTCGCGCTCCAGTTGACCCGCAGCCCATCCTGCATGCCCGACGTAGGCACGCACTTCGAAGCCTTCCGAAATACGCGCACTAGCCTCCGCTGGCGATAGGCGGTTGGAGAATGCCACCTTCCGCTCACCCGTTTGCCACTGTAGAGTCGCAAACACCAAATGCTCCGTCGCCACAGGCCCGCCGACAAATACCGGCACTTGATTCAGATCTGGCGTCTCCATCGACAACGTTAGGTCACCCACGGTCTTGCCCAGCGGACGATTCAAGACATAACCCTCCGCACCATCATCCGGCGTGTGCCCATTTACAAACAACACAGTCCGCCGGAAATGTGGATCCGTTAGAGATGGATCTGCCAACAACACGTTGCCGTGTAAAGATGGGACTGAGGAGGCATCGTCTAGATTCATTTCCTAAGCAGAGCATAACCTTACTGGCAAACTCGCAAACTTTAAAATTCAATCCTAGCGAGTTGGATGCTCACAGGAAACGTGCTTCATTGGCACATGCAAACTTTGATTGATGCCGTCACTGCTGGCCACGCTTTGAATGAGTCACAGATTGAGACCGCCACCACAGCCTTGTTGGACCAAGGCGGATCGGCAAACCATAAGGTGCAATTCCTCAAAGCGCTGCACAAGAAGGGCGAATCGCCTGAGGAGATTGCTTTGTTCGTGCAGGCTTTTCTCGGTCACGCGCGCGTGCCGAGCTTGACGCAAGCTGACGTCGAGGGGCCCATGATCGATGTCTGCGGCACCGGAGGTGATAAGCTGGATTTGTTCAACGTGTCTACCACCAGCATCTTCGTGCTTGCCGCCGGAGGACTCACCGTCGTCAAGCATGGCAATCGTGGTATCACCTCCAAGAGCGGCGGGGCCGACGTCTTGGAAGCTTTGGGTATCAGCATTGAGCTGCAACCGGACGCTTTCACTGAATGCGTGAAACGACATGGACTAGCATTCTTATTCGCACCGCTCTACCACCCGGCCTTCAAAGCAGTGGTTCCCGCACGCAAATTGCTTGCGGAGCAGGGTCAAAAGACTATTTTCAATTTGTTAGGTCCACTACTGAATCCTGTTCGCCCCCCCTATCAATTGATCGGTGTGTTTGATGAAGCCTTGCCACCGGTGTATGCACGCATTCTCGATCAATTGGGCCGTCAGGAGGCCTGGGCGGTGCACGGCAAGACAGCCGATGGTCGTGGAGTCGATGAGATTTCCTCCATGGGACCAACGTCCATTCATCGCACACGGGCCGGGCAAGGCCAGGACACGTGGAATGTTACACCAGAGTCCTTGGGCCTCACCACCCCTGATCTAGCAGACTTGCAAGGCGGCGACGCCAAACACAATGCGCTTATTCTCGAAGGCATTCTTTCCGGCGAAGAGCAGGGCCCCAAGCGCGACATCGTCCTGCTCAATGCGGGCGCTGGCTTCGCAATCACTGGCGTGGCCAGTGACTTGGCCTCGGGAATTGCCAAAGCGGCTGAGGTGATCAGTTCTGGAGCGGCACTGCAGAAACTGCGCTGCTTGCAGGACTAAGAGGCCCTTCGTTACAGAATCGTCACTTAGTTCGGTAGGCACTGTGCCACTACCATGCCTAAGATATATTCGAAATTAAATCGACGATGATGATACAGAGACAAATCGAACCGAGTGGATCTCGGTTGCTCCAGCCTCTCAGAGAGATAGGGCTGACTGAAAAGACCCAATGTTGGGATATTGATGAGATCCAAGCCGCCCTGCGGGAAGCTTACTCACGTGGCATCCCGGTAGAATCTCTCTACAACCAATGCACCCCAGCAAAAACGCTGTCTCAGCCAACGAACCTGGTCTTGAGTGCCGCCCGTTAAGAGAGTCTCTCAGACTTCCACATCCTTTGCCCCTTGTGCTTCGTGATAATCACGAAACACACGCAGGCCATAGTCACCAAAGTAACGCCGCAAGATCTTCGAATCTGCTGTACGCAAGTCGACTAGTAACAGGCCATCGAGCACATTAGAGAATTCAGCATCGACGCTGAAGCTCAGCAGCAGTGCGTTCATCTTCAGATACTGCTTGAACAACACGGGCACACCTTTGCCATCCTGCTCGAACCCAGACATCAGTGCTGAAACGTCATCGATGCTCTCTACACATTCGCTAATCCATTCTTTACGCCCACGCAACTGAGTTTCGCCTTTGTAAGGGTTATTGGCCTGTACCAAGCGGGACAGCACAGGGTGGCGGAAGGATTTGCGAATGAACCAAACCAGCAGTTGTTTGGAGATGTTGGTGTAGTCCTGACTCATACTCACAGGGCCAAACAGTGTGTGATACTGCGGATTACGAACAATGTAGGCCCCGATACCACACCACAGCAGCATCAGTGAATGTCGTTGCTTCTGATGCCGCGAGACGATGAAGGAACGCCCCAGTTCCAATGCGGTGCCTAAGCGTTTGAGGAAGTCCTGTTTGAATCGATACAGTGTCGCAGTATATAGCCCTGGCTGACCGCACCGCTCTATCACTTCATCTACACGAATCAAGCGATAAGCACCAATGATAGCACATTCGTCAGGACTCCAGAGGAAGAGATGCTCGTAGTGATCATCGAATGCATCCAAATCGCGTTCTTTGCCGGATCCTTCGCCGATTTCACGAAACGTGACTTCACGCAGCCGACCGATCTCTAATACCAGGTTGGGCGACGCCGCACGAGTCGTCAGATAGACTTCGAAACCACGTTGCGTGGTCAACTTAGCGTCGGCCGACAAGGCCACGATTTCTTCCGCCAGGATGTTAGGATCGATTGGCTCAGCAACAAGTGACTGGCGATCTTCTACCGCTGATTCCTCGGCTGACTTCGGCGGACTTTTCAATAAATAGGTCGAAGCCCGCACAAAGGCAGTCAATCGTTCCTTTCCTTCAAAACGTTGCCAATGAATGGGTTGTAGCACTTTGCCGACGGTTAGTTGTACCAAACGCCCGCGCTTGTTCATCAGTTCACGACACAGGGAAGCCGTGCGCATCATCGGATGCAGTGCTCCAAGGAATTGGAACGGCAGGCCATTGCTACCATGAAAGTAGATCGGCAAGATCGGTGCCTTGCAGCGTTGCGCCATGGCGGCCATGTGCGGGCTCCACTCCGGATCAGTCACCCGACCATGACGCCATTGAAAGTGTGAGACCGCACCGGCAGGATACATCACCAAGACCCCGTCTTTCTGCAAATGGCGCAGGGCTTGACGCATGGCCGCCAAATTAGAGCGCACAGAATCGTCACGCTCGAACGGATCCACAGGGATCACCCATGGCTCGATCTCTGGCACCTTGGCAAGTAGGTGATTGACCAACACTTTCGCGTCTGGACGCACCTGCCGAATGATGTGCGCAAACACCAAGGAATCCACACCTCCAAAGGGATGATTGGCCACCACAATCGCACGGCCTTGCATCAGAGCTTCTAGGTTTTCACTACCATTGATGTCATAATCAACTTCAAGCTCGTCAAGGCAGCGCTTCATGAAGGGAGTGTCAGGATCACGCTGCTGAGCACCACGATAGAAAGCATTAAATCGATCCACTGCCAGCAGTCGTTCCACCAAGAAGCCGAGCCAGGGCTTGCCCAACAGTGGATAAGCCTCTGCAAGATTGATCAACTTCATGATGTTTTGGATCGCCACACCAATTTGGCCAGAGCGGTTAAACTGGTGGGTCGATAGCCACGTTGACGGTTCTCAGCACCAATCTCAAAGGCAATCGTCCATTGCCGCGCCAACGCCCCGTAAGCATGCGGCAAGGAATGCTTGGGATCATAGATGTGCGTGGATTCCGAAGTCACCCCGTTCAGCTCGAGTATCCTCAGGTTCTTACCAGCCATCAAATCTGCTTCGCTCGGCACCCTCAAGTCGTAGCGACCAAAGAAGAACCCTTCGCGTTGCAGGCTAAGGCGATCTATCGCCGCTTCCAAAGCGGGGGTTTTGAAATGTGCACCATCAAGAAACATAGCTCCACGGCAGTGCGTGCCAACTTGGGTCAAGGCCACGCGTTCTCCGAGGGCAGGAATATCGTTGATCCGCGCCGCCAACTGTTTGAAAAAAAATGGTGCCATACAGACCGCGCGGTCATCGTCCAAAATCAGACGCTCCAGCGTCCGACTGCCATCACCCGTGACTTCGATCAATCGTTTGTCCGTGATCGAAATGATCTCACCTCGTGGCTTTGAAGGCTTGCGAACATAGAACACTCCAAACTCTCGGCCAGCAATGTAGGCTTGCGCAATGATCGGCCCGCGCGCGTCTGACAAATATTTTACTGCTGCCTCTCGGTCGCTGGCAATCCCAACGCCAGAACCGCGTTCACCGACATCAGGTTTTAGAACAATAGGATAGTGCAGCCCTCCGTTCGCCATGAAGACTTCCAACTCAGCCACTTTATCACCACTTCTGAGCAGTCTATAGGGTGCAATCTCTGGCGGGTTGCCAAAACCTTCCAGAATGGCACTCTTTGATTCCAACACAACACCGCTTTCGGGGATCCCAGGATTGGAGGCTGTGAACAATGTCAGACACCGGTGTTTCATGCCTAACCAAACGACATACACAAATACCGGCAAATAGAACAAACACATGGGCCAGAATTCCCAGCGACTACGACGCCGCCAAGTCGACAAAAGCAGTCGACGACCACGATGGCTAAACATGGGTATTAGCAGTTTGAGTATCAGCACCATGACCATTACCACCCCAATAAACCATAACAAAGCGTAGCGTTCGAATCCCTCAAACCACGTCAGCATTGGGCCACCCAGCCACATTGACAAAGCGACCAACATCGGTGTCCATAGTGCTGCAGCCAGCAAAAACCACCCTGCAAATTCCAGGAATGGTGCCTTGAACATACCAGAAGCAAAGTAAGTCGGGAGGCGTGTGCCAGGCACAAAGCGCGTGCCAAAGATCAATGAAGGTCCTTGGCGACGGAAAAATGCTTCGCTGGCCTGCACCCGCTCGGCAGAAAGAATCCATCGGAGTGGTGCGTACTTTAATGCGGGCTTGCCGAGGAAGCGTCCAGCTGCATACAACAGCATGTCACCAATAAAGATGCCCAGCAAACAGCCCAAAGTCGCTGGAAAAAATGGCAATGCGCCTCGAGAGACCATCAACCCAGCCATGATGCAACTCAGGTCCTCGGTGACAAGGGTCGCCAAAGCTAACAAGACCATCAAGACCACAATTCTCTGCCAGGGAAAATCCGTGCCCCGATGCAAATCAAAGGGCTCACTGGCGAGCCGCACCCGCTCGGGCTTCGCTTCGGTTCGTGTAAGGGCATTCCCAACAGAAACGCTTTGAACAAAGTTGGTCACCAATGGGGCGATCATGTCGGGCTTACGAATGACGGTGATGTGGTCACCTTCTGGCATGCTTTCCAGCTGGCTCTGAGGTATCAGCCGAGCATGTTCCACTGCTGCTGCATGCGGCACCAGAAAATCCTGTTGGCCATGAATGATGAAAGTTGGCTGCGAGATCTCAGTTAGGATCTTCCGCAAAGGCCGTTGATCAATATCGAATAAATTTCTAGCATAATAGCGATTGAATGGAAATTGATCCATCCAACCGAAGTGCGGCAGCCCTTCTTGCAAAACGGTCAACACAGCCAATTGCAGACCATGCACCGCATGATTTAGCGTGTAATCACCCAACAATTCCAGCTCCTGCACACCGACTGCAGCATGAAGCACCAACGAAGTGACCTGTTGCGGCGCAAGATCCGCCATGTGTAAAGCCACCGCTCCACCCATGCTATAAGCAAACACATGCACTGATTCAATTTGCAGGGCATCCAACAACTCCAACATGTTGTGCGCGTATGTACGCGCCGAATAATCAGCAATGCGCAAGGTCGAACCACCAAAGCCAGGCAGATCGGGCAGGATCAGCCGATGCTTGTCTTGTAGTTGATGTGCCAAAGGCTCCAGCGAAACAGCCGCCACTGGGCTGCCATGTAACAACACCAACACGGAACGATTCTCGGAGTTGAGATCTTGATAGGAAAGCTTAATCGTCTTTTCGGTCGGAGTATCGTGATCCCATTCATGCAACGTCGCGCTGACAGCTTGTGGGCGCGCCTCGCCTTCCTGCCGACCCTGGCAACGCACCAAATGCGAGGCAGCGAGAACCAACACATACATGCCTATCAGCGGTAGCAGTCGCGTCGACATGCATTTAGCGGATTCTTGCCACGATGATTGGGTCGCTCACTATACGCGGGCGATCATCGCGAGGCTCACATTGATAATGATAGTGAATTTCATGCTCATTCACCACAATGCGGCTGATGCTCATCGTCTGAGCATCAGGACGGCTCATACAAACGCCAAAAGCTCCGCCCAGGCTTGAGCCACTACGGTGGTAACGGCTCAAGTCATTACTGTCAAAATCATTGCTGAGACTATCATAAATGCTTTGACGAGCCTTTACCACGGCATCCGCATCAAACGATGAGGTGGTGAGAGGGCAATCCGCCGCGGTCAGTGGGCGCGCATTTAGCTGTGAACCATCCCAAGCCCAGTACAAGAAATCTCCCTCAGCGACAAAGGCTATCAGGTGAAAAGGGCAGAAGCCTTCTAAAGACCCCAATGTGTCCATTAACGAGTCCGGCTGCGGATCCCGCAGAGCAGCCATGCATTGCGGCAAAAGCCCTCGACTGCGCATACCCGCCGCATTGTAACCTTGATTTCTATCATAGCAGTTGAGCAAAGCGTATGTGACACCATAACAATTCACCGCCAACCATGTACCTTGGTGATTGCCATCTTCTGGAGCAATGTAATCATAACCCTGTGCAGATCGAAGCGCGGGAGGAAGCTCTGGCTGCCTCGTTCGTAGTTCGTCTCGATTGAAGAATAGTTCGTAGCCTGCTTCTTCAAGCCGCCAAGTCAGAGTGCACATGGAACAGGTATCTGCTGCGAATCACGAAATTTAAGAGTGCTTGGGGCAACACCAAAGTCAGCGCTAGGCTGGTGACCATTTAGCCGACAAATCATCGCAATGATCGCATAGTGATGGACCGTGTGGCTCAGCAGGAATTGTAGTTCGCGGCGCACCGATGATTGACTCCATACAGCATCACCACCACAATCCATTCTAACAAGCACCCGATCCTCAAGCGATTCAGGTGCCATTTCGGATAAATTTGCAATCACACTTCCTAACACAGCTATTGATGATTTAATATCTGTCTCCAAGCGTTGGTCACGATTGCGATGATCGTAATCCACTTTGCCATTACTCACACCCTCAATGAAGCTATGGTAGTGGTCAATGTTATGGCGCAGATGGGCACCAATGGTCGACTCATAAGCAGGAGCATCGAACTTGACATAGAGCGACACTGGCAATTCTCGCAAGAGTTCGACTGCCTGCTGCACAGTCCTAGTGATATCATCAAGTATGAAGGTCATAAGGAATCGCCAAAAAATGTGGGACCAAACAAGCAAGAATGGAACGCTGGTTCAAGGCGTTTGTTGCCAATCGGACTCTAAGGTAGCCATTCACCCACGTCGGAATAAGGCTCTTGCACCGCGAGTCCAACCCAAATGGCCGCTAGATCAATCAGAGTTCTCTATCCGATAGACGCTCATTCAAGCGCCCACACCTCGGACAGCGTGGCAAGGGATTGTGAGTGGGATCTTGAAACGTGTAGCCACAAATCGAACATGCGACCACCTTTCGACATGCCACTTGTTCCTTGCGACGTCGCCACCAATTGCTGATCAACCACAGCGCAAAGGTACTTAATAAGATCGCCCCTAGATAGAGCTCAAAGAAGGTACTCAAATGCAGGCGAATCATGGCGCAAAATTCACAGTGATGGTTCCCCATTCTAAATGCTGCAAACTCGGTGCAGCTTGAAAACGCAAACGATGAATGGCCTGCTGCACTAAGACCATCTGTTCCGTAGGCGGCCTACCATCTAACGGAAAAACATGGTGCACTTGGCCGGCAGGCGTGATTGCCACACGCCAAGAGTTAGGGGCGGCACTAAACGCCTCGGGAAGCTCAAGGCTCAAAGCACGATGCCGCAGAGATAGTGAATACGTAAGTTGATTGATCTCTGTCAGTGCTTCAACCTTTGGCAATTCTGGCAACACACTCATGTCTGGCTTTTCCTCTTCGAGAAATGGTGAGGGCATCATTTCAACATAGAAACGGTTATGACCATCACTCACCTCTTCGGCCATCGGAAGCAGCGGGGCCAGACTTGATCCAGGAGCTAATGCCCCATCAAACGCTGAATAGTAGTCATCCAGTTGTCGCAAGACCGCTTTGGTCAAGGGATCTTGTTGCGACAAATAGATGACGTCTGTAGTGATGGGCAAGGCAGGCACCACCTTGGCGTCTTGCACCTGGAACACGTAGAAACAAAACACATGGCCAACAAACGCCACCACAGTAGCGATCAATAGGCGCAGATTCCAGAAGCCCGACCCTTTGTTCGGCTCATAGACACGCTGATCGCAAGTCAGTGAGGTGGCGTCCGCACTCATTTCGATTCCGAGCTACGTTGCTGCCCATCAACCCTAACAGAACCACTACCATTGGTGCCTCCTTTGGATGGTTCTTGCGATCCTTGATAGATTTTGTAGCCGCCTTTCTTGGCAGCATCCCACAATTGCATGAGCTTGCCGATGGAGGTATACTGATCGACCTTCAAATAGACTGTATCAGAACCATTCTCGGGCTCCTTTTCCAGGCGTTCTAGCAGAGATTCAAAAGTGAGTTGTTCACGATCGAAAAACACTTGAGGGTTGTCTCCGGCAGTCAACAGCACCTTGCGTGCCGAATCAAGTGGTGGCAGTTGGGCGACGGACACTGGAGGGGTGATCGCAACGCCGCTGTGATGCACCAAGGTGGTACCCACTAAGTAGAAAACCACCATCAAAGCCATGACATCGAATACGGGCGCCAAGTGCAGCAGGGCAGGGCGACGATTCAACGTGGACTCAAGCTTCATGGACTTCCAAACTCGTTACGCTAGGCGCAACACACATTTATCAACCTCGCTTGTTCTTGCTTGCCTTGGACGCCTCGGCGTTCGCATCATTGGCAGTAAAAGCGATGATTTCGCGCTGGTGACGGCTGTCCTCAATGAGATTGATGACCTCAATACCACCACGCTCGATGTCGTGAATGAGGTTTTTGGCTCGCGACGCTAAGAAGGAATAGAGCACGTAGGCTGGGATCGCCACAATCAGCCCAGTAGCTGAAGTAACCAAACTGCGATACACCCCCTTTGCGAGGGAGGTACTCGTTGCGGCAGCACCACCTCCATTGACCGCATCAAAGGCATCTAGCAGACCAAGCAAAGTGCCTAACAAGCCGATCAAAGGCGCCACATAGGCTACGGTCAATAGCACCCGCAGTGAACGTTCCACACGAGGCACTTCTAATTGTCCCGCTTCCTGAACCACGTCGCGCAAGTGATCACGTGGATAATCATGGCGCATCAGTGCTTGATGCATCACCCGAGCCACTGGTCCAGGCGTGATGGCACATTGCTGAACAGCTTCGGCAAAATTCTTACGCCGAATCAAATTCGCTAAGCCCTCTAAAAGTTGGCCGACATCCACCGACGCACGATGATAATACAAGTAGCGCTCAAAGAAAACAACGAACGTCACCATGCTACATCCGATCAGAAGCCACACTAAGTGACCACCGCTAAGGATGAGATCTAACCACAACATGGAAATGACTTACCAGATAAGAACGAAGGCACTCCTCCGGCGTACCCAAACAAGGAATAATCCAAGTCGCAAACCAATGCAACGCAATAAATAGGAATCATAAACGGGAAAAATCATGCCACACTGAGGACGCAACCAGAGACAGAATCAAACACTCAACAGCTGATCCAGACGGCGCACTACTTTGATCAGCCATTTTCGAATACCAGTCACATCGGCGCCTGTTGGATAAAGCACCAGCAAAATATAGCCGCTAGTTAGGGGTGCGAGATAGGCGCAGCAATCTTTCCCCTGGTGCCCGATACCACCGTAACTAGAATCTCCAAGGTGTTGCGCCATCATTTTGGTGGCCCCAAGAGAAGCAGTGACTAATACTGCAAGGGTATCAAGTGAGACGCCACCAAGGGCTTCCATCTTCGATCAAAATTGCTCCTGAAGGATCAACTAAGGCTGAAACATGGCTACTGCGTGATGTCGGTATGCCTCCAAGCCCTCACGAATGATGCGTGCCTTGTCGGCATCTAAAGAAGTCCCCCCACTAAGGTGGGCTCTTCAGTAAACGTTCCTGTAACTGTGCCACTCATGATCAAGATCGTCCTGTTACCAATTCAAAGCGGCATCGCTCGCCTCAGAACGCGCAGCACTGCTATTCTGCTGCGGTTCACTCGTCCTGCGCGATTCTTGTTACTGAAAGCGGGTCAGCACTTCAGAGGACAGGTAATCTAGGGCCTCCATGACGCCCTGACCTGCGTGAGCGACTGCTTCGATAGAAGGCCGACGCCCAGGATTGAGCCCATTTTCCAACTACTCTAACGGAACCGCATCTGGTAGGTCACGTTTGTTATACTGAAAGACCAACGGTATCTCGGCCAAGTCACGCCCATTGTCCTGTAAAGTCGCTAACAAATTTCTCCAAGCTTGGTTATTAGCCTCCCAACGCCGTGGATCTGAATCTACTATAAACACCAGGCCATCAACGACCCGTAAAACCAGCTCGCGAGTAGCATTGTAAACCATTTGTCCAGGCACCGTATAGAGGATAAACTTGGACCGATACCATTCATCACCATCAGACTCATAGGCAAGTAATCGAAGAACAAAGTACGATCCGCAGATGCATTCAACGAGATCAAATTATCGCGCTGCGTTTCATTCAGCTCGCGATGCACATACGCGACGTTGCTCGTCTTGCCTGACATCGGCGGCCCAGAGCAGACTAGCTTGAACTGCGCCTCCTTTGTTTCGTGATTGATAACAGGCGTTGAGACCAAACAATAAGCAAATGTATGGTCGATTACCTTATGAGACCATTGAAGAGAGGTCCCGAATAACCAAGATCAACTTCTCGCGTACACCAGGAGGGAACTCTGACTCTTGATGAAGCACTGCCAGACAAGCGTTAGGCGAGTTAAAGAAACTCATGGCACCTTGAGCAGTTCGCAACGTAAAGGTTTCTGCATCGGTAATCTGCAGATCATCTGCCAAACTAATCACTTTGTTATATGCTTGCTTCGCCTGGCCTTCAAAAGCATGAGCGCGACCGTCATCACTGCTGCGCCCCACTTTGGTTGCACCCGTCTTCTTCTCGATCAACACACAAGCATGAATACCAGCCAGCTTGGTAGTATGATCTAGCACCTCATCTGAACTGAGTGTGGTATCAACAGAGAAGACAGCGCGCAATGCCAATTGGTTAGGATCATCTTGGAAACCAAAGTCAAAGCCTCTGCCTTGTTGCACAGCTGCAGCTGGCAGGGAGGGAGCCGCGACCGCTGCTGCTGGGAATGCAGCACCAGCAGGCTCTTCAGCAGGTGCGGACGCTTCAGGGAACGGTGCAGGTGCTTGAGGCTGAACGTTTGGTTCTGAAACTGGCATAGCCGCAGCCGCAGGTTCAACAGTCCGAGGTTCTGGTTCCGGAGCACCACCAAAAGGGGATCTAGCATTCGCGTCTGGAGCCGACGTGCCAAAAGGCGAAGCTCCATTGGATTCAGCCTGTGCTCCAAATGGAGCGGCACCAAACGGTGACGCAGGTTGACCCTCAGCCGGTGACGTTCCAAATCGTGACGCAGGTTGACCCTTAGCTGACACGACAAATGGGGTTTCTCCTGGAGCAAGGGCGGCAACAAATGGAGATGCCTCTTCAGTAGCCGTAGCCGTAGCCGTAGCCGTAGCCGGTGGAACTCCGAATGGTGACGCAGGTTGACCATCAGCCGGTGCGGCAAATGGGTTTTCTGCTGGAGCAGAGGCACTGTTGGCCTCTTGTTGAGGAACGGCCGCAAATGGAGACGCAGTCTCTTGAGCTAGAACAGAATCCGGGGCTGCGAACGGATTGGCGTCGCCTGACGTACTTGCATTTGCAAATGGCGTTTCTTCTGCACCCGCAACTAAATCGAAGGCTCGTTGGGTAACCGGTGCTGCAAAGGGATGGCCATGACCTGCCTTGGCTCCTACGGCAGCAAACGGCGAGGCCGCTTGTTGCTCGGCAGGACCAGCCGCTGGTGCCTCAGCCTGACCAAAGGGATTCTGGAAAGGTGAGTTAGGCGCGGGACTGACTTCCGCTGTGAATGGCGATGCTGGAGCACCTCCCTCGACGGGAGCCGCCTGAAATGGATTGGCAGGCACAGATCCTGGTGTGGGTTCCCCTGACGCTTGCGCAAAAGGGGATTCCTGTGTCGGCCCCGCAGGACCATTCTGCGGGATTTGGTTTTGGAGTTCTTGCATGGGCAAAGATACGCGTTCGTTGGTGTCGGCTTTCGCAAAGGCTGGACGGTAGCGCTCGAGGCAACCACCGATGATGTCTCCCAGGCGAACATCGACCTGGCCAGTGGCCATCATCGGTTCGACCAGCGACACTGGCAACTCGGTTAACACACTACTGGGAATCTGATCGGGATTGAAACCGAGCTTGGTCACAGGGATACCCAGAAGCAGCGACTTGAGATTGATCGAGACCTTTGGCTCATCAGTCAAGTGTTGTGGAGAAAGGATAGGCTCTGCTGGGGCCCGCAAAGATGGCGGCAAGATCTTTTTTACCGGGCGAATAGCTGGCGACTGGTTTGCCGGAGGATAGACCTTCACGGTCGGTGCTTCATCAGGCTTGAACTGGCCTGATGATCCACCCTGACCTCCATTCTCAGGCCCAGTGAGAGGGCGGACACTCGTAAACCCGATGGGCTCATTGTCAGAAGTTTGACAGAAGTTCATAATAGATCAGTCGATGGAGTTACAGTCGCGCGGGATCGCACCACTGGCCGTTTTGACGTAGCTGGGGGCGCCAAGAGAGACACGTTTCTCTGGGACCTCGATCGCTTTTCGGCCCGTGAGAACCAAGGAGTCCTTGAACATGTGGGAACAGGCCTCGCCGATAGCCGATACGAGAAACGATACAACACCCAGAGCCTCACCTCGGCGAGAGAGGTCGGGGACAACATGAACAAGAGTCTGTTTGGATGTGCAGCAGTCAACGAGATGGTCCGTAGCTAATCGTTTCGTGACCTCATTCAGCGGCACCACTACCGATCCAGGTTCCATCGAGGAAACAAGAATAGAAGGTTGAGCCGATTTCTTGGCGTCCACAGGAGCAAATTCGAGCCGTTCGGCCCGATGAGGAGGGCTTTGCTTGGATGCGGACGCCATGGAAAGGATGACCAATTAACTCCGGTCTCTTTAATGGTTAAATATAAAATTCATAAATGCAACGGATATATTTAACTTACCTTAAAATTCCGGCCTTTCCGGAATTTCTACGTGAACAAGGGCAACTCAACGAGCCACGCAATCTGGATACCGCTCTCGCCAGTTGCCGGGCAATCTGATGGGCTTGCCTTCTGGCATCTTCACCAAAGCCAAGGTTTGCCGGCTGGTGATCAAGACCTGATCATCCGCAGGTCGGTGAATCTCAAAAGCGCACCAGAACCGCACTCGATTAAACTTCAACATGTGCCCGCGCACCTTCAACACATCGCCCAAAACCGCAGGCTTGCGATAATCAATCTCAGTGCGTGTCACTACTGGGAAAAGCTGGGTAGTAGCCATGTCACGCAACGCCATGCCCAACGCCCCTGCCAAACGCGTGCGTGCCGTTTCGATGAACCGCAGGTAGGCAATGTTGTGCACCACTCCTCCGCAATCTGTATCGAAAAACATCACCTCTTCTTCAGTTTCAATCGTCGGAACCGTATTCATGTAGAATAACTACCATTGCAGCCACCCTTAGAAACCATGAATCGGCCACTCTTCGCCTTTCTCACCCTCCTTGTCGTCGCCACACTCACCACCGTCAGTTGGGCAGAATGGCCGCAGTTCCTTGGACCAGATCGTAGTGGATCCAGTCCAGACACTCTGCCCATTCTCAGCGAGCTGCCTGACGATGGCCTAACCAAGCGTTGGTCCCACGCCCTCGGCTCCGGCTTCGCAGGTCCCGTGGTGACTGGCAATCGCTGCCTCATCTTTCATCGACAACAAGACCAAGCCCAGTTGGATTGCCTCAACGACACAACTGGTAAGGTCGACTGGACCTTTCGTTACCCGACCAATTACGTCGATACCTTCGGATTCGACAATGGCCCACGATCCACACCAACCATTTCTAACAATATCGTCTACCTCCATGGCGCCGAAGGCATGCTGCACGCCATTGATCTAATATCTGGCAAGATGCTCTGGAAACGAGACTTGGTAAAAGAATTCCAATCGCCCCAAGGCTTCTTCGGACGCTCATCATCTCCGCTGGTGGTCAACAACGCAGTGATGTTAGACATTGGTGGCAAGCACGAGGGCAAAGGCGCCAACCTCGCGGCCTTTGATGCCAAAACAGGAGCAACTCGTTGGGTTCAAGGATTAGGCGAAGCCGATTACGCAGCCCCCAATGCGCTTAAACTCGCCGATCGCACCCTAGCAGTCTTCTTCAAACGCTCCGGCGTCGCTGGCATCGACATCGCCTCAGGCAAAGCACTCTTCGATGAACCCTTCCGCTCAAGCATCCATGCCTCTGTCAATGCCGCCAGCCCCGTCATTGTCGACAACCAGTTCTTCCTATCCTCATGTTACGATATCGGTTGTGGCCTCTGGGAAGTCACCGCTGAGGGTACGCTTAAGAACCTCTACAAGAAGAACGACGTCCTCGACTGTCACTTTGTCACTCCCGTGTATCATCAAGGTCACCTCTACGGCTTTCATGGTCGCCAAGAAATGGGCCAAGAGCTGCGCTGCCTGCGCCTTAAAGACGGTTCCTTACAATGGAAAATCCCCCATTTGGGCGCTGGCTCTCTCATCATCGCTGATGACAAACTGCTGATCTTAACCGAGAAAGGCGAGCTTCTCGTCGCCAAAGCCACGCCCACCAAGTTCGAAATCCTCTTTCGCACCCAAGTGTTAGGCTTCGAAACACGTGCCTTACCCGCGTACAGTAATGGCTGGTTCTACGCCCGCGACAAACGCCAACTGGTCAGCATTCAGTTAGGCAAAATGCATTAAAATTTACGTTCACCTTGCAACTTGTAGCCTAAGTCATGGCATTGATTATTGCTCAAGATGACGCATTTGTCTCGTGAAATGTCAATCTTGCGGGGGCAACTTACGCGTCACCGTTCAGCTCTGCCCCTTCTGGGGTTCACGCGAAGAAGTCGATCTCAAATCCGTCAACAAACGAGACCACCGCGCTGCCGAAGGCATGTCCTAGCCGCTTTCTGAAGGCTCTTCGCAGATTCAACGGAATGGAGATTGTCCGGGCAATCGGACTGAAGCGAGGAACACAACACGCTGAGCAATGTGGTCGACAACATGGACCGCTGTGCCTTCTTGATCGGCTGAGCGGGCCAATCAGAGGAAACCAGTGAACAAACGCAAATGAAGAGCCAGAACCCGAGCACCAAAGCTAGACTGACCGGAAAATTGACCAATCGATAACACAAATAAAGAGATGGTCGCTTGTTGCAATGATAGTCAATCTGCAATAGTCAATTTTGACGGGGTTATGGAGATGCCCTTCATTTGATTTACTAACATTGTTATTTTAAAAATGCGGCGCTTTCCATAATTCGTATGCATTTATCAAAAAAATTGTCATTTTAAAGGTTCTACCCAGCCTATAAAATTCACTCAATCCGCGAAATATCACAAGACAGCAATGGCATCTTCAAAGTCCCACTAGCCCAGATATATCTGGATAACTATCATTAACACATATTACGAAAGTCCCGTAGAGGTGACTGAGAGATAGCAGTAGAAGAGCATCCACTCTGAACCAGACCCAAGACGCCAATCCTTCTCTCTGGGTTCAAAGTAGACAGACTGCCCAGATCAAGAGCGCCTCAAATGAAAAGGGGCGACCTTTTACTGGTCGCCCCTTCGTTGAATAGAATCTGTGGTGTTGCTGGTTCGCTTAGTTCAAGCTTTCCACCAGCGCGTCGGTGTTGTCCTCCGGAGTGTCGGACTCGACTTCGGCGACCACGGTCTCTTCGACCTCCACAGCGCGGGTCTGGTGGAAGCCAGTGCCAGCTGGGATCAGGTGACCCATGATGACGTTCTCTTTGAAGCCACGCAGGATATCGATCTTACCGAGGGTTGCGGCGTCAGTTAGGACACGGGTGGTATCCTGGAAGGAAGCAGCTGAGATGAAGCTATCGGTCTCGAGGCTGGCCTTGGTGATGCCCAACAAGACAGGCGAGCCTTCGGCGGGCTTACCACCTTGCTCGACGATCTCTTGGTTCACTCGTCGAAACTCGGTGCGCTCCACCTGATCGTCCCAGAGGAACTCCGTGTCGCCTGGCTCGGTGATCTTCACTTTGCGCAGCATCTGACGGGTGATGATCTCAATGTGCTTGTCATTGATCTCAACACCCTGTAGGCGGTAAACCTCCTGCACTT
>MDTC01113401.1_pt1 | contig 22545 bp, 28 predicted proteins | sample 811181 | NCBI WGS metagenome assembly MDTC01 (sample SAMN05326644, study PRJNA326480) | marine metagenome | isolation source: seawater | place: Pacific Ocean: North | collected 2011 | reverse complement strand
TGGGGTCATCACCATCGAGAATGAAGACCTGCTGTACCAAGCCTGCTTGAAGGCCATCCTGACTCGCCGGGGGAGCAACCCTTACCACGGCAGCTATGGCTCACGGGTGCTCTCCCGAATCGGGGCCAAGCAGGTCAGGGCGAGTGCGTCGGCGATCCGACAGGACGTGATCAACACCCTCACCCAAGTCCAGAACCTTCAAAATGGGCAGCGGAAGTACCAGCAGGTCAAGGACCGGGAGCGGTTGTACCGCATCAACTCCGTGTCCGTCCGCCCGTCCGCAGACGATCCCACGGTGTTCTTCGTGGAAGTCTCGGTCACCAACGGCACAGGAACCCCCGTTCAACTGAACACAGTCTTCTCGGCACCCGGCGCGGTGGCGTTGGCCGGGTCAAACGGTCAGACGTTGGGTCTGGAAACTACGGGGCTCTCACGATCCCAGTCACAACGCTTCTTGCTGGACGGGTAGAGGTAGACCATGAGCAACCCAAAGACCCTTGGCCCTGACGGCACCCTCCGTGACACCGTAGTGTTCAGCACGACGGTTGCGACTCGCTTCTTTGAGGGGACCGTCCCCTCGGATGCTGTCGAAGTGCAGGTGTCCATCAACGGGTCCGGCTTCTCGTCGGACGACACTCTGATCCAGTGGGGCGACGGCACATGGGTCGTCCCGAACCCCGAGTATGATCCTGATGGCCTCTTGCTGTTGGAGGGTACGAACTCCATCGGAGTCCGCGCCATTCTCCCCTCTGGGACCGTGACCCCACCCACCACGACACAGGTGCGGCTGACCACTGATGCTGATCTGGGTGTAGTCGCCTCGGTGCCGACCAACATCTCCGTCGTACAGGAGAACAACTCGGTGACCGTCCGTTCCGAGGAGGTCACCGGCACGGGTTTCCAAGGCATGAACTTCTACGCCAGTCAGTTCGCTGGCGGTGGGATCACCGGGTACACACGCCTCAACGTCAACAGGGTCACGGAGAGCCGGATCGTCCAAGAGACGGAGCAGTTCGCCACCCAGAAGACCAACCTTCCAGTGAAGGTTGATGCGAACGGTGACCCTGTGGTTGATCCCCTGTACTTTAGGGTCTTGGGTCAGCAGGAGGACGAGAATCAAGTCGTCCTCCAGTCGGATTTCAGTGAGCGGTACGAGGTGCCAGAGACAGCACGCACCATCCAGATGAACCTGACTCTGGACCAAGTGCGCGATGTGACCGTGTACGAGTTCAAGCACAGCCGTCAGAACGGGCCGACATCGACTCCCGCGACGGTGCGTGTCTCGTCCTTCACCAACCTCAACGTAGACCTGCCGCTCTACTACGTCGTCACTGCGGTGTTCTTCGACTCCAGCCGCAACATCGAGTACGAGTCCTCGTTCTCCCCAGAGGTTGTGGGTCTGCCCGAGTTGGTCACGACGGCCATCGCGTCCATTCCCACAGTGTCCCGACAGGACATCGTGAAGGAGTTCATCACCGGGATCTTCCGGTCGAACCCACAGGTCAGGGTCGAGGCGGGGTCCGTGCTTCGGGACACCGTGATCGATCCCTTCTCGTCGGAGTCCGAGCGTCTGCGGTTCCTTCTGGATTTCTACCAGAGGGCTCGCACCCCCACGCTGCTGCTCCAAGTCGATGATCCCACAGGCTCCGGTACGAGCACCCCCGTCAACCAATCTTCCTACAAGCTGGGCCTCAAAGGCGCTCTTTACATCACAAGTGACGCAGAGGTGCAGGGCCTCATCAACTCGGCCTTCGACGCCTACGCCAGCAACTTCGGTGTGCGGCGGCGATCAGGAACGGCGGCGGCGGGAGAGGTCTTGTTCCTCACCACTTCCCGACCAACCTCCAGCATCAGCATTCCCTTGGGGACTCTGGTCAGCGGGGGCACCACGTCCTTCGCCACAACGCGGGAGGCGACCGTCCCGTTCAACAACGTCGCCAGCTTCTTCAACCCGATCAGCGGCACCTACCAGATTTCGGTCCCTGTGCAGGCCACCACCACAGGATCACAGACCAACGTCGGTGTGGGTCAGATTAAGAGTGTCACGTCATCTCTTTCAACCTCTCTACGGGTCACCAATCTCGCCGCCATGTCGGGAGGCCGGGACTCGGAAAGCAACCTCGCCCTGACCGCAAGGGTTCAGAACCGACTTGCTTCCGTCGATTCCGGCACCGAACGCGGCTACTTGCAGACGGCGGCTGACGTGCCGGGGGTGGTCAGGGCCAACGTCATCACGGCAGGTGACGACCTCATGCAGCGTGATCTCAACGCTGCGGGGGAGCACAAGGGCGGCAAGGTGGACATCTGGGTCCAAGGCGAGAACGTCGCCACGGTCACGGACACCTTCGCCTTCACCTTCGATGTCTCGCAAGACGTGCAGTTTGAGGTCTTGAGCATCACCGACCTCACCTTCCGTGCTCTTGATTCCACACTCTCCCAAAGCAGCCCCATCGTTGAGGTTCTGAACGATGCCTCGGTTGGGTACGAGTTCCGCAACGCCTCAACAGGAGCAGTCTTCGACCTCGCCGGAGTCACGGTCCTCACCTACAACACCATCCAGTTGAGCACCAGTGTGGCCCAGCCCGCCGTGGACCTCACGGATGTGGTGCTGGGTTCATACCGCAAGCAGACGGGGACCACGTTCATACTGCCCCGTCAGCCCGTCACAGAAATCACCTCGGTCGTGGGGACGGTCAGCGGAACGCTTCCTGCGGACTCATACCTGCTGGTCCGCCCCGAAGCACCGCTCGACACGGGACGCTCCGCGCTCGCCAGCGACTTCCTCCAGATCAACGGGTACACAGATTCGGCAGGCACAACCGTGCCGAGCGGGGCCTCCATCGCCGTGACCGATGAGGCACACGTCCTCATCGGTCAGTACCCAGAGTTCGTGGACAGTCTTGGGGCCAACTACCTGACCATCGTGGTCAAGAGCGCAGACGGCTTGACCACATACAAGGGTCCGAACGATCCGAGTGGTGCCCCCGACTACCAGATCACGTTGGGATCCCCGACCGCCGCCGTCAGCATCACACGCTCCAGTGCAAGCACCATCCCCAACGGGTCATCCGTGCTTGTGTCTTACGAGCACGACGAGAACTTCACGGTCACCTACACGACCAACCTGATCGTGAGCCTGACTCAAGATGCGGTGGATGCGAACAAGCACGCGACTGCCGATGTGATTGTGAAGGAGGCGCTGGCAGCGCCCCTCGACATCGAAGCCACTGTTGTCCTCGCCCGTGGCCGGGACAGCGGCACAGTGGACACTGCTCTCCGCACCAACCTGTCCAACTTCTTTGCCAACCTCCGACTCGGGGATGCGGTCAGGCAGTCGGACATCATCGACGTGATCGAGCGGACGAGGGGGGTGTCCTACGTCCTTGTCCCGCTGACCAAAATGGTCCGTGCGCAAGGTGGAACCGTGGTGCGCGAGTCGTTGTCCACAGACACCGTGTCCGAAAGCATCTTGATGACCGGACTCACAAGCAACGACGCCAGCGTCTACTTGCTCGCCAACGAGTTGACGGCAGCGACCGTGGATGGTGGTGGTGCTGTAGGCGACTTCAAGGCGGTGTTCCAAGACGACGCAGAGATGGAACTCCTGCTGGCTTCGGCCACCCTCTCCACCCTTGGATCCGCATCAGGGCTGGCCTACATCATCGGGAGTGAAGGCAAGGCGATCAGCGGCTACTCGGATGATGCAACACTGGAAGCCGGGGGATACAGCACGGATGCAGCCAAGAAGGCTCGCCGGGTTGAGACCACGGCCAACAGAGTTCTCGTCTCAACCGAGACGGGAGATTCCCCGACATCCCACAAGTACGCCGCTACCTATGTGGTCGGCGGGGACAAGGGGGCCAAGAACATCGACCCCGGCGCAGCCGAGTATTGCGAAGAAGGCACATTCACGTTTACCTACGATGAAGAACGGTAGAGAGGGATCAGTGGATATGTTGGACACCCTTCGGTACATGGGGGACCGGCTCCAGATTGCCTTGGTAGTTGGAGCCGTCCCTTCGGGTGGTTCTGGTGACATCACCATACTTTTCGCCAACTCACCCGCTGCGGAGCTTTTCGGGTACGAGTCGGGTGACGAGATGGAGGGCATCGACGTTCGTGATCTCCTGACCCCGGAAGTCGGAAGTGCTCACCAACTCATCGCAGAGATGATCCAGTGGCACTCTCCGACCAGCGGCGGGACGATGGTTCTCCGCAAGAACGGCGACCGCATCATGGGATCATGGCGGAACCTCAAAGGTGTCCGCCATGATGGGTCGTTGGTGAACCTCCAGACCAACATCGCGGACATTCGCGGCTGTGATGATCGGTACTTCGTGGCGATATTCCGCGACCGCACCGAAGAAGTCTCCAAAGAGAAGGAGCTACGGCTTGCACTTGACGTGGCCTGCAAGTCCAGACGGGAAGCCGAGGCGGCTAAGGCCGAGGCCGAGGCGTCATTGAAGAAGCAGGGTGATCTCACCAAGCAAGTAAACCTGCTCCTGACCAATCTCACCGGATTCAGCCCGCAAACCACGCAAGAGGAATCACCTCTACAGGGTCACCACCTCCGTCAGTGGATCATTTTTTCCGGCGCGGTCGTTTTCCTGATGTTCGTAGTCTTGACGCTTGAGAGCATCGAGGGCGTTCCGGTCAGCCTGTTGGAGAGGGTCTTGCTCGTCTTAGCTGGAGTCCTCGGAACCTCACTCTCCGGGGTCCATGGATACCGAAACACATGACCCTGCTTTCAGGAAGGAAGACCCGATGACCCCCGACCCCAAGCGCGTTGCGACCCTCCACCGGAAGTCATCGAGGTTCTACCTTGGTGCCTTCCTGACTGATGTCAAGCGGAAGGCCATGAACAGCCTGTTGCGACAGGTAGAGCGAGAAATCAAAGCCAAACTCGGGAAGTCGTTTGCGTCGTCGTTCCCTGACTGGGAGATGGTCGAGGTCGAGGTCGAGGAAGACATCGAGGCTCTGGGCCTCAATGAACCCAACCGATACCTGTCTATCAGTGCGACGGTGAAGCCGAAGCCCAGCCACCCCGAGATCGAGTACATCTGGAGCGACAGTGAACTCGACCAGAAGATGGCACAGTGGACAGACGATAATGGCAGCGATGACGGTGATCTCTATGGCAAGGCCAGAGATAACAACGAAATGGGGGCGGACCTTCGCTACACCCTGAACTTCGGTCGGTTCCGGTGGTGATCCACTTTTCAGCAGGCCCCTGCCCCTGCTGTGAGTGTGACCCCTGTGACTGCGACTGGGGCTGCTCAACCGTTGATCTCGGCGACCCTCGGATCATCGGGACCAAGCCCACGGCACCACGACACACCCTTGTATGTGTCCTCGGGCGACCACCGACACCGGGCCTCGCCCCGCTTGCCCTTCTTCAAGGCGCGTTCGGCCTTCAACGCCTCGCTCTGGTTGGCATAGGGTCCGTAGACTGCCTTCATGCGCCAAGGGCGGTGCTTGGAGGTGTACTTGCCTCCCCCTTTGATCTCACCGTTGTGCTGTCGTAGCCGACGCCGGGGGTCCGTCGTGCAGCCAACGTAGTGGAACCCCGGCAGCGGGTTGCCGCGCTTGCCCACGCGGACCTGCTGGGACTGACAGACGTAGACCCACCACTCACTCGCCATGCGTCACCACCTGTGCCCATACGTCGTCTTTGAAGTCTTGCACCTCTACGTCCTGACCCCATAGCCGACCGCCGTTGCCCGATTCGGACACGACAGCGAACTCCCGCACCACTTTCCAAGCAGCGGGGGAGAGCAGCACGCGCTTGATGCGAAGGCTTCCAAGCCTGCCCCACTGATCGGCCAACCCCATGCTGTTTGCGACGTTGATCCGGCCCATCACCACACCTCACTCTGGGGAGACCTTACCCGATCACTTGCTCATTCATCACCCTCGGGCTTGGTGGCTCTCGCCTTGCGGGGAGCGGTCTTCGCGGCTCGTCCCCGACCGAGAATCTTGTGCCTCTGCCACCCCAGAGAGGGAACCCGACCCGAACCCCCAGCGTCAGCTTCACATCCTACAGAGCAGAAGTGGCGAGGTGCGGCGTCATAGAAGGTGTACATGCGACCGCAGACCAGACAGGATCTATCACTCTTTGCCATCTCTCGGCCTCCTTTGGTCAGGATACCCTGTCCTACAGCGGATCTCGTCGTGTCTCTTGACGGCCTTGTACAAGGCTTGGGGTGACTTCTCCCAACCCACACGTTCGGCCACCAGTGACCAAGACAAGCCCTCGATGTTCCTGATCGACGCCGCGAGGAATAGGACGTGTGCGCGATCCGACGAGATCCTGTAAGGATTCCGCTCTGGGATCGTGACTCCGTGCCTTCGGATCAGGGTGCGGACGCAACTGCCGGACACACCGTACCGGGAACCAACTTGCTCCCAACTCTCACCCGCAGCGAAGAAGTCAGCGGCCTCGCGGAGTTCCTTGTAGGTCCACTCCCTTCGTTTAGAGGCCAACACGGCCCCGCCACTCGGCTGCGACCTGTCGGATCATGCGAAGCATCTTGGCGATCATGTTGGGTGTCTCGCTTGTGATGACGGCGATCTCCCCTTTTCGGTGTCCATCCACCATGAGGGTAAAGCACTCTCTCGCCAGCACCGGGCAGGATCCCTGCGAAGACGCCCTCTGCGCGACGAGATGTTCCAAGAGGTTCTGTGCTGATGCTGCTTCGATGGCCTCATGGTGGACGGGGCCTACCACCGCCAGATCGGATTCCGACACGTCCCGCAACTCCATCTTGTCGTCGGACATCGACAGCACGCCAAACTGTTCGTTCCGCCTCAACCGGGAGTAGCGGCGATTGTAGTTGGATACAATGCAACCACAAACCAAATGAACGTAGTGACCGAACGAGGATTTGCTTGGATCAAAGGGGCATTTTCCCCGATTGCGTACAAGGATGCCTGTGAACACGTCCTGCAATACGTCCTCGGGATCATACCCGTACCGGACCACTCGACGCCCGTACCCCGCGAAGAACAGCTTCCGAACCTCATGCCCTCGCTTGTCGAGGTCGATGCCTATGCCTGTTCTGGGAGCGACTGACAGTTCTGGGCTCCCCTTGATGGTGATCGTGGGGGTTTCCAACGACAGTTCTGGACTGAACAGGGACAGTGTGTCGAGTGCTGGTTCAGGCTCGCCAAAGCGGCCACGCCTAAAGTAGCGGTTGAACGACACCTTGGGATCACGGTGATGCGGGAGAGGCATCGGTGTCTTGTTCGTGAGAGCGATGATGGTCTGACGCGCGGAGGGATACCTGATTTCTCCGGTGGGCCACGACACAAGGAATCCCTTCCGGTCTGCCACGACACGGTGTCCGCCGTGTTCGGTTCGGGCGTAGTAGGTTCCTTGTGTTCTCATCAGCATATACGTTCTCCAAAGATCAGGGTGGGTCCATAATACCTAACGTGGGCGGAAAGTGATCCCCCCACATGCTGAACTGCATCTAACCGACGCACATCCCGCATACGAGGAGGAAAGAAATCTTGTTCTCGGGGATCCCCCCGGCGAACACATTGGCGCGAACGCCGTTTTCTACTCCTCGGCAGGATTGGTGGCAGCGTTGTAGATGTCCGTCCAACGCTCCACGACGGATGCGTGTCCCTCAAGGGCTTCGGTGCGAGTCTTGTAGCGTTCGCACTCGTAGTCATGGGATTTGCGTCCCTTGAACACCATCGTCTCGTACAGCATCCCCCAATGATCCAGACCGAGGAACACAGTGCTGATCCTCATGGGTCCGACATTGGTGATGATCTGCCACCTCTGGAACACCGCCTCACGGGCCTGACTGCCGCTCGGGATCGGAACCGTGGTCACGGTCCCGTCCTCGGCCTCCACTTCTTTGAACCACATGGTCACACCTCGATGTTCTCGGAGCGTTCCTGCTCGCGAATGATGGCTGCTTCGATGCGCTTCCAGTCGTCCTTGTGGATGATCTGGAAGCCGTGGAAGATGGGGTAGCCGTTGATGGATCGCGGGAAGGTCTTGCTCATGTCTCCAGAGAGCACACCCACGTCCGCAAACCACTCCCCGAAGTGCTCGGCGTAGCGATCATGCCAGTCCTGTTGGGCGGCTTCACGTTCGGCTACCTTCTCCGCTCGCTGGTCGAGTGCGGACTGCCAAGCCTCGACAGCCGCCTCGTAGGCTGCGTCGATCTCGCGCTGGACTCGGCGTTCCTCGTCCAGAGCCTTGTGCCAAGCGTGGGAGGCGTCCTCCCACTCACGGATGCGTCGAGCGTTCTCGGCCTTGACCTCGATGCGAGCCTCATGGACGACGGGATCATCCTCGGCGATCTCGCCCCAAGAGATGTCCGAGAGGATCTGCTCGGGCATCTTGACCCGCTTCGGCTTCTCGGGCGGGTCGCCTACCGGGTCTGGGTATCCGGGGTGATCTGGCTTGTCGGGCTCGTCCGGCAGCGAGTCGGGAGGCGTGGCTGATCCCAGCACGGACTCCATGATTTCTGCGGGCGGCATGAACACGTCGCCCATCATCCCGCAACCGAAGACCATCGACACCATGTCACGGCGGACCTCGGAGGAGAACATGACCTTGCACGCGAGGCGGTCACGGACCACCTCGCGCAACAGGTCGTCGGTCAGTCGGGGGATGTGCATACGGGGCTTGTCAGACATCTCTCACCTCGACTCCAGAATGGTCAGAGAGAACGGCTCTCATACGATCATGCTGTTGTTTCATCAGCCTCACCTGCTCACTGATCTGGGGGGAAAGGTCGTGGGATTCCTCCAACACCGGGTAGTGCCCGTGGCCGAAGTCAGCGGGGTCCACGGTGTCTCCCATGAACCACCGGGTCAGAGCCTTGTACTTGTTCTGGCAGAAGGCGTAGTTCATCAGCGAGATCATCGGGTCAGCCGCCATGAAGCGCATCGCCCCGATCCGCTTCGGGTCCACGAACGAGACACGAGTGATGGCCTCGGGCGGGATCACGCCACCGTGAGCGCAGTTGCCCAGCCCCTTGATGGAGTCCTCCCAGACGTGCCCGAAGCGCCACAGGTTCGCACGGAACCACTCGGTGCGTTCCTTCATCGAGGCCCCGTTGAGGCCCCAGTCTTCCGGCAACTCCTGATTGCGGGTGGCCTGCTCCAGAAAGTCTTCGTCGGGGTACAGGTGGTCACACCCGGTCCCGTCGTCAGGCAGGAGGTCGGTGTCGATCTCGATGATCGCCCACCGCTCACCATTTGGGGTCGCGTTCATGGCGAAGTAGGCAGCGTAGGCGACCGTCAGGTAGACGTAGTGCTCGCTGGAGGGGTGGTCTTCCCATACGGACTCGACCCCCGACTCAAAGCGTGGGCAAAGTCCTTCGGTCATGGCGAGCCGTGCGACTCGCTCGGAAGTGCCGTGGTAAAGTTTCATCAGTGTACTCCATAGCGGGCTTCTGCCGCTGCTTCTGCCGCAGACTCGGCTGCGTCCTGTTCCAGTTCAAGGACGTGCTCCAGCAGGAGCTTCCCGTGCTCCTTCATCCACACCGCGATCTCGTCTGGAGTCAGGGTGCGCTCGGAGTCGTCATCATTGAAGGCGACCATGCCCTCGATTGTCAGCCGGGAGTGACCCTTGAGCATGATGTCGCACCCGGCTTCGGGGTCGAACTCAAGGTCGGCTCGGACGTGGTGTGTGCCCCAAGCGGCGAACCACTTGCCCTCCTCGACCTCAATCTCACCTGTCTCAAAGGAGTTGGTGTAGTCGGAATAGCGCATGTCAGGCTCCGAAGGCGTAGGTGAAGGTGTCGCTCCCGCAGCAGGGGCAGGAGTCGTCAGGGTTGACCTCCTCGGCGTCCCAGCGGTAGTTCCAGCCGCAGCGGCGGCGGGAGCCAGAATCGGCGAGGTCGTCGTTGTATGCCGCCTTGACGTGCTTGCAGGTGCCTCGGAACTGGAAGCCCTTGCAGGTGCAGGTGTAGCGGTACTGGGACGTGCGGTTCGGGCTGTAGTCCCGCTCCCACGTCAGGGTGTAGGTGGCCCCGTTGGACCCGGCGACGGTGCCCGTCCAGTCTTGGGTGGTGACACACGCTCGGGCGTATTCGGTTGTCAGCATGATGACTCCAGTTGGCTCCCTCTGTGGGAGCATGTGGTGTTGGGAAAGACAAGGACCGGAGGGGGTGCGAAACCCCCTCCGCGAAGAAACTCACCAGCGGCGACCGTAGTACCGGCGACGTTGCCGACGACGCGGGGCTGGGCGGTTGCGCTCCTCGTCCGAGAGGAAGCAGAGGTCTGCGCAGACCTCGTTGCCCTTCTTGGACTTGAACTTGGGAGCACCGCACTTCTCGCAGGTGCAGGGCGACTGGGCGACCCGCCAAACATCGCGCATCCGCTGGTGCATCCGGTCCACGATCTCCTCGGTCACGCCGACGCGGTGAACCCGCTTGTCGGCACGGGCGATGCCGCGCTCCTTGCCCTCGCGGTTCGTGTAGACCGCGCAGACGCGGATCGCGTCAGCGCCCACTTCCCGCACCTCGATGGTGCCGTTGGTCGGCACCACGGAGGTGTAGACCAGCACGCTGATCCCCTCGCGGACCTCCCGCGAGTAGATCGCCTCGTTGGTCTTCTCGCGGGTGACAGCGTTGAACCCGCAGGCTTCCAGCTTCTCCACGATGGAGAAGGCGAGGTTGCTCCGTGAGCGTGCGGAGTCAGGGTTGTACTTCATATTGTCTCCAGTTGGCTCCCTCGGTGGGAGCGCGTGGTGGAGGAGCGCCGTGCTCCCCCCTCTCATGTAGGGGAGGGAAACCAACCCCATCGTGAACCCCCCTCTTGGAAGAAAGTTCGGAGATGCTGGCAGGAGTGGGATCACGGGGGTGTAGAAATCCGGCCTTGCCTCGGGTCCGCCAACTTTCTTCAGTCAGGGGGGTTCACGATCCCGTTGGTTTCCCTCTCCATAGTGAGAGGGGATGATCCTCTCTCACCAACCCATGTGCCTCCACAGAGAGGCCAACGGAGTCAGCATGTTCAAGGTCGGAGATCAAGTCGTGTTCGGGCGTCCCAACGGTGAGCGCACCCGTGGCACGGTCGTGCGGGTGAACCGCAAGAGCCTGTCCATCGAGCAGGCCGAGGTTCGGGGCCAGAAGCGCGTCCGCGCCGTGGGCACCAAGTGGCGGGTCCATCCGTCTTTGGTTCAGCACGCCAACGGTGCCGCCCCGGCTCCGAGGGCGAAGCGCCCCGACTCGGTGATCCTGTCGGACCTCCAGTCAATCGAGTCCCGGCTCTCCCCGGAGAACCTGTCGTGGGACGGTGAGCGTTCCCCCGCACAGGTGCGGGCCGCTGCTCGTCGGCTCAACGCCGAGAAGCGCCGCCTTCTCGCGGAGTTGGGACGCGCCCCCACACACAACGAGGTGTGGGGGGCCTAACTTTCTTTCCGCAGGGGGGTTCACGATGGGGTCTGACCCCCGTCCCCTATGTGAGAGAGGCTGTCTTTCAACCAACCACAGTGCCCCCACCGAGGGGGCCAAACTGGAGACAACATGATGGAACCAACTGGTCTTTCGACGGGCATCGTCGAGGCCGACACTTGGGGGCGACCCTTCTGTGTCAGGGCCGAGTTCGTCGGCTACAACGGCAAGAACGCCTCCGAGCGTTCTTCCAAGTTCTGGCTGATTGAGCGCCCGCAGGAAGGCGAAGACATTCGGATTCGCTACGGGCGGATCGGAACCTATGGTCGGGTGACCAATCATGGGATTGGCCTGTATGAAGCACTGGAGCGCCTTCATAAGAAGGAGGCGAAGGGCTACCGGATCGTCCTCTGCCAAGCGGAGCCCGCGCGCACCAAGGCTCCTCCGGTTCCTGCCCCGGTCGTCAGGGACCGCGCTGCTGCGATCCTTGAGTGGGCCTCGACCCTCCCCGCGCCGTTTAATCAGATCCGTGGGCTGACCCCCGAAGGGGTCGCCACCGACGAGAGCGGTGCTCTCGTCTGCACCCTTCCCCAAGCCGAGGCTGTTCGCATCCTCGGCTCCCTGTGAGGACTACCATGAAAACCATCCACCAACGTGAGGTCGCTGACCTTGCCGACGCGATCACGAAGGCGAGGTCAACGTACTACGCGGGCTGTGCGACGATCTCGGACGCCGAGTACGACGATCTGGAAGACAGTCTTCGCTCGCTCGACCCCAACCACCCTGTCCTCCGTCATGTGGGCGCGGCTCCCGTGTCCGGCTGGAGCAAGGTCAAGCACAGCATCCCGATGGGATCACTGAACAAGGCCCAGAGTCAGGCCCACATGGAACACTGGTTCCCCGCCCAAGCCAACAAGCTGGGTGTCGTGGTCATGGACAAGTGCGACGGCATCGCCATCGCGCTCCGCTTCGACAAGGGCAAGCTGACCCAAGCCATCACTCGCGGTGACGGGATCACGGGTGAGGACATCACCCGCAACGTCCGGCTGATGAAGGGCCTTCCGACCCACCTCGGCCCGTGGTCAGGCTGGGTGCGTGGCGAGATCGTCTGCACGAAGGCTGACTTCGCGGCTCACTTCCCCGGCGAGTCCAACCCTCGGAACACGGCGGCTGGCACGGCGAAGCGTCAGAGCGACAACAGCAAGTGCAAGCACCTGACCGTCATCGCCTTCGGCTGGCACGGTGACGTGGGCAAGCTGATGTGGAAGGAGCAGGAGTTGGCGGCTCTCAAGGTGGGGGGCTTCACCACTCCGCACTATGAGATCCGTCGCGACCCTCCAGAGGTGCAGGCGGTCTACGAACGCTACCTCGCGAGCGAGAGGAAGGCGTGTGACTACGACATCGACGGACTCGTCATCACCGTGAACGACCTCTCTGTGTACGAGAAGATGGGCGAGCGGAACAACCGTCCGGCTGGCTCCGTCGCCTACAAGTTCCCCCATGAGGCGCAAGGCACCACGCTGCGGAACATTCGGTGGCAGGTCGGAAACTCGGGGCGTGTGACTCCAGTGGCCGAGTTCGATCCTGTGAGACTCGCGGGAGCCTCTGTCAAGCAGGCGAGTCTCCACAACATCGCCAACATCAAGCGGCTCACGAATGATGTTGGCTTCGTGAAGGGTGCTTACATCCTCGTGTCCCGACGCAACGATGTGATCCCATACGTCGAGGCTCTGATCTCACAGACTCCGTCCTTCATCATGAGGACTCCGAGCGTGTGCCCAGTGTGCTCCGCACAACTCACGATCAAGGGAGAGTACCTGCTGTGCCCCAACAGCGACGGGTGCTCTGCCCAGACCATCGGTGCCATGCGCCGCTGGATCAAGAAGGTCGGGGTGCTCCACTTCGGTGACGCACTGCTCACGGCAGTCGTTGAAGCTGGGAGGGCAGACACCATAGGCGACCTGTACGCGCTCACCGCTGCCGAGGTCGGCAACCTGATGCTGGATGGTCGTCGGGTCGGTGGTGCGGCTGACCGGGCACTGGCGAGCCTCCACAGCCACAAGGAACTGGACCTCGCCACGTTCGTCGGCTCGCTGGGCATCGAACTCTGCGGTCGGAGCATGGTCAAGAAGTTGGTGGACAATGGGTACACGGACCTCGGTGCTCTGGCGTCTGCCCCTGTCGCCAAGTTGGCAGCGGTTCCCGGCTTCGGTGAGGGCAAGGCGAAGGCGTTCCGCGCTGGGTTCGATGCTCGACGCAACGACATCATCGGCATCCTCGCCAACGGGGTCAAGATCAAGCCCTACGTCGCCCCCACCGTGTCGGCGGGTGGTGCCCTGTCCGGTGTCGCGGTGTGCTTCACCGGGGTTCGTGACAAGGCTCTGGAGGCTGCGATTGTGGCGGCTGGCGGAAGGGTCGCGTCATCCGTGTCGAAGAACGTGACCATCCTCGTTGCCAAAGATGTCCACAGCACTTCGGGCAAGACCAAGAAGGCTCGCAGCATCGGCGTCGAGATCATCACCTTGAGCGACATGAGAACCAGAGCAGGCATGTGATTCGGTAGCCACTCTATAGAGCGGGGAAAGGTGACTAACCTGACTCCGCCCTATAGAGGAAGCCATGAATCTGACAGCATCCGACCGCAACGCCTTGCTTCGGCTCGCTTCCACCCTTCCCGTGGGAAGCAACGAACGTCGAGCCATCCTGTCCAACCTGACCACCGCGAAGCAGGCTGCGGACAAGGAGGCGTCGGATGCGTTCGCGTCCTACATCCTCTCCAAGCAGGGCGGTGACCCGATTTCTGTCAACGAGGTCGAGGGCTTCGTCAAGGGGCTTGGGATCAGGGTCAACGAAGGCGGGCGGAAGAAGAAGCCCGGTCCACGATGGCAACCCGGTTACCGCGTCTGCATCAAGGCCGAGAAGCACAAGGGTGATGGCGTCGAGGTCTACCGTGAGAACGACCGGCGCATCGGTGTCGTTGTGAACGACGGTGGTGGACAGAAGGGCGATCCAGTCACGGTCAAGTTCGGCGGTGATGAAGTCGTGTTCCCCAACGCCCAGCGGAGTCGCGGCGTCGGCATGTACAAGGCGACCGACTACTCCAACATGAAGGGCTATGGCCCCATCGAGATCATCTACAAGGCTGATCCCAGCAGCCGCCCAAACCCGGATCAGAAGCAGATCGCTGCCGAGTACGTCGAGCGTGGTGCTGATCGCGGCACGAAGCGGAGCCTCAACTACTACTCGGGCTACGTCTTCGTCGCAGCCAAGGGCAAGAACGGCTTCTACTTTTCCATCCTCGCCCAGCAGCGTGCCAGTCAGGACGCTTGTGCCGAGGGCTTCCCCTTCCGCTCCTTCAACCCCGGCAAGGCAGAAGTCTTGTACATCGGCAAGCTGGGCAAGCGTCCGCGTGGGTGGGAATCCGAGTGGCAGGGGATGCAAGAAGCAGCCGAACTGTAGCAGGACGGGTTTCGCGAAGCGGCCTGTACGGGTACTGTCACGGGAAGGAGGTGTCCCGTGACACAGAGTACAGACCAGACAGAAATGACACTCACCCCCGAGATTCTTGGGGCGGTGAACCAGCTTCGCCAGCGAGCAGAGATGCTGACCTCGGAGATCGGCAGGATCGAGATCCGCAAGGGGGCCATCCTCAACGAGATCACGAACCTCAACGAGAAGGCGACATCCCTTCTTCGTCAGGAAGGTGAGCGCCTTGGCATCCCAGCAGGTGCCGAGTGGATGGTAACCCCAGAGGGCGTCGTCACCGTCAAGGAAGGCTGACGTGTACGAGAGCCGAAGCCAGCGACAGGCTGTTGAGCGGTGGGTCAACGCACAGGACAAGTGCCCCACCCGAAAGCAGGCCAAGCGGGAGTTCCCCGACGTTGACCAGAAACACATCCGAGCAACCATCCAGTCGCGGAAGGACCGTGAGCGCAGGGATCAGGCGTGAGCGAGTTCCCGAAACAGCCCTCCATGTCTCCGTTCGGGGACGCTGGCAGCGTGTACAGCCGGGTACTGCTCTGCATGGTCCCCCTCCTTGCGGTGCCCTTCTGGACCATCACGCTGGACTACTGCCATGACCCCGAACCCGCCGCCCCGGTTGAGCCGGAACCTCCCGTGGATACGGCGGAATACATCCTGCACTGTGAGAGATCAGCCCCCGAGAACTTCGACAGTCTCGTTGAGGATGCTGGCCGGGAGTCTGGGATCAATCCGCGACTGATCGCTCTGACCGTCTACCGGGAGAGCGAGTGCAGACCCGACGCCGTGGGGTCCAGTGGAGAAATCGGCTTGGGGCAGGTCTACCCTGCCGTCTGGACTGACGTGCTGATCGGGGAGGGGATCATCGAGTCGGTGGGCGACCTATATGATCCGAAGGTAAACCTGCGTGCTGTCGGATTCATTCTCGGAGAGGTTCACGGGTACGCAAAGGGGGATCCTGTCGATGCTCTCCGAAGATACAACGGTAGCGGACCAGCCGCCGAGCGGTACGCTGAACAGCAAGCAGCCCGATACCAAGCCCTCTGGGGAGAGCACGTCTGGTTCCGAGAAGGGTGATCTCTCCCTGTGCGGCCCGTCCCTGCGGCCCAACCCCACCTGCGATTGGGGCCACTGTTCTCGGAAGGCCGTGATGTCGAGGTTGTGGCGGGGGCGTTGGCTTCCTGTATGCACCGCATGTGGCGCGGCCCCCTGATCCGGTATTTGGCCTATCGTTCCCGACATAGATGAACGACGGGAGAGATCCATGAGCACAGGATGGAGTCCAGCATCCGGGGCTTTTCCTTGGCCCCCCGCCAATGCGACCGCGATGTCCGCCTTCCATTCGTCGGACGCGGACATCAGGTGGGACAACCCGTCCACACTCAACACGGGGCCGACCACTTCAGTCTCCATCACGGTGTCAGGCGTCCCGCACGTCCTGACAGCCGCTACGGGCACCTTGACGGTGAACACCGCGCCTCTGGCGGGTGGTGAGGAGATCGAGATCGGCGGCATCGTCATCACGGCCCGTGGACCTGCCGCCATCAAGGACGAGTTCGACGCCAGCAACGTGGACCCGGTGGTCGTTGCCGCCAACCTTGCAGCAGCGATCAACACAGGCTCCGTCTCCGAGTGGGGTATCGCCACTGCCACCGCATCCGCCAACGTCGTTACGGTAACCGCCGCGACTGAAGGTGCTGAAGGCAACGACATCACGCTGTCCTCAACCACGTCTGGGATCACGGCCTCTGGACGGAAGCTCACCGAAGGTGCTGATGCCACCACGCTGACTGTGGGTGGCGTGGTTCTGACCGCGAAGACTTCTCGTACTGCGGGTGAGCGTGACTTCGCTGTGGGATCAACCAACTTTGAGACGGCCACCAGCATCGGCGCTGCGCTCAACGACAAGGCGAACGCCCTCGGTTTCATCACAGCGTCGGTGGTAGCCGATCAGGTCTTCCTTGGGTCGTACCAAGCAGCATCGAGATCGAGTGACACCTCTCTGCTGACCTCTGATCCCACCATCCTCGTCTTGTCTGGTGACGACATCGCCTGTGTGGGCAAGTCCAACACCGAGTGGCAGATCGTCGGGGTCAACGTCTACCGTTCTGACACCGGAGAGCGCGGCCCATTCTTCCGTGTGAACCGCGTCCCGGTGATGACCAACTTCTACCGGGACCGGACGGACGTGGTGGAACAGGTCGGTGAACTCGTGGGCTGGGACACGGGATGGATCTTCCGTGGTTCGGCCCCCAACCAACCGGGCGTGTGGCGACTACGGGTGAGAAATCAGTCCATCGTGAAGCGCACTGGAAACGCGGTCTTCGCTGACTCGCCTGCCGACGTGGAGGTCTACATTGGTGGGAAGCGTGTTCCTGTGGCCGAGATCGGTGGTCAGGCTGGTGAGATCACGCTGGACACGACTCCCGTGTGGAACCCGAGCACAGAGACTTGGAACGAGTTCACCCCACCCACAGAGACCTCTGCGGTCACCGTTACCTACTACTGGATGCGTGGAAACAAGCTCCAGAACACACTCGACCGGAGGCACAAGGTCTTCTACAGGATGACCACGGTAGCCGTTGACGCCACCAGCCCATCTGGGCTGATCGAGACACCGTTGGGCCACTCGGAGCCTGTCTCCCCCATGAACTCCGAGAAGTTCGACTACATCTGGCGGGAGGCGGTGCGTCGAAACCGCTGGATTCTGGAACAGGGCGGGGAGCGGGTCAAGCTATTCATCCGGCGAACCACCGGAGTCAAGTGTGACTGTGTGTGGGACCAACGGCTGGAGGAGTACAGCAAGCAGCCGACCAACCACTGCCTGAAGTGCTACGGCACAGGGTGGAGGGGCGGCTACGAAGGCCCCATCGACATCATCATCGCGCCGGACGACGCCGACAGGCGCGTGTCCCAGACCCCCAACGGGCGGCGCATGGAGCACACCTACGAGGTCTGGATCGGCCCGACACCGATGCTCTCCCAGCGGGACTTCATCGTGAAGCAGAACGGTGAGAGGTACAGCGTGGGTCCGGTGAGGCGGACACAGGTGCGAGGTCTGATCCTCCAGCAAGCGTTCGGCATTGGCTACCTCGACATGGGCGACATCCGGTACAGGGTGCCGATGTCCGACCTTGAGCGTCTCCCATGGCCCGAGACTCGGTACAGCAACCCAGAGGACGCCCCGTGCGTGGAGTCAGATCCACACCCCATCGGGTACGAATACCAAGCCACCCCCATGATGTCGGAGGCCGCAAAGATCCCCGATGAGCGTGAACAGCGTGGCCGAACCCCTGTCTGGCAGAACATCACCTACGGTGGTGGGGGAGGATCCTGATGGCACGTTGCGGCAGATGTGGGCTGTGGTCCAAGTACCCAGACAGGCACCATGAGAAGAAGTACGCCGGGGTCTGCCTCTGGTATGAGACAAGGCTCATTGACGACGAGGTGTTTGAGGATCGGGAGTGCGGTGATTTCTTTGAGCGTGTCCCCGGCCTGACTCCAATGGACCACTTCGACTACAAGATCAAGCGCGACAACCTCGGCGATGCTTACGTTGTAGCCAAGAGGTCCAAGAGGCTTGCCCTGTTTGGGGTCGTGACTTCCGTGGTCTCGCTGGGCTTCTCGGCTTGGCGCTTGTTCGGAGGTTGAGGTGACGAAAACAAAGGTCAAAGTACGCTTGCGGGGTGTCTACACGAAGCCTTTGAAGGTAACCCTCGACCGACCGTCGCTTGTTGAGGCCGGGGGGATCATCCTCCAGTCTGTCCGCAGGGAGATCCGCAAGGACTCATCCAAGGCTCGCGGGATGTCAGGCCGGGGGAAGCCCGTGACCATCCCCGACACGGAAGCGTTCGTGAACTCGTTCACGTTCCGCATCAAAGGCAAGGTCATCGAGATCGTGTCCTCATGGCCCACGGCGGAAGCGTTCATCCAACCGGGGAACGACCAACCCCGCAAAATGACGTGGCTGGTTCAGCCGAAGGTCAAGTACGTCCCGATCATCACAGGCGAAGGCAAGGTCATCATCCGCACAGCACCCATGACCACAACGGATGCGTGGATTCACCCCGGATTCGCCAAGTACAACTTCATCGAGCGCGGCGTCCGCAAGGGCCGTCAGGCTGTGCTCGACAACATGGGGCAGCGCATCCTCGATCTTGCAGCCGATCAGGGCGTGTTCAAGTGAGCCAGAAGTACCGGCTGGAGGCACTGGGTGAGCCCGTGTTCGTGGGTGACCTTGGAATCACGATCACCCGCCACGAAGTGTGGATCGACAAGGCTGACTACGAGAAATCAGATTGCCTTCGCGCCCTCACACGTCTCGGTAGGGTGCGGGTATCGTCGGGTGAGAGGGGTCGTATGCCGAAAGAACCGCCGAAAAGGAAACTCCCCACATGGGTGGCGAGATCACGTCCGAACAGCCGTGGGACTCATGCACCTCAACCGGCACCTCAACCGGCACCTCAACCGGCACCTCAACCGGTGACATTCACTGCGGACGAGGCGAAGGTGATGGCCGACCAAGCTGCGGAGAAAGCCGCCAAGACGGCAGTAAACGCCCTGATGCCTGCCATACACCTCATCCTCGCCAACCAGCAGAACTCGTCCGACGTGCCGTCCGACCTCGACACACGCATCGAGCAGGCGGTGTCCCGTGCCCTCGGAAGCGTGTCTCTCACAGCACCCTCTGGATCAACCACCACCGCCCGTGGTGGCCCCGACGAGCCCGTCTACATCCCCTCGGGTATCGTGAAGAACGACTCTGAAGCCCTGTCCGTAGAGTCAGACTCCGCACAAAGCGGAGGTTTGGACGACGCTGCCAGCGCCTTGAAGGTGCTCCGCAGGGGTAAGGGTGGAGACAAGAAGTAGGAGAACCATCATGGCATCAAAGAAATCAACACCCCTCGGTGCCGGACTCGACATCGGCACCATGAACATTGTGTCCGCACGTCGGCAGGGGGACGGATCCGTGGAAACCAGCCGTGTCCGCGATGCGTTCCTCGACCTCGACAGCAGCGCGAAGAAGATGCTCAAGCTCTCTGGGGTCAACTACCTCGACCAAGGAGAGGACGGGATCATCGTTGTCGGGGACGCCGCGCTCTCAATGGCAAATGTCTTCGGTCGCGAGGCCCGACGCCCACTGTCGCAGGGATTGATCTCGGCAGGAGAGTTGGACGCGCTCGACATTCTCGGAGTCATGGTCAAGAACGTGCTGGGAGAGCCCGCTGCCGAAGGAGAAGCCTGCTACTTCTCCGTTCCCGCCGCTCCCGTAGATGCCGACCGTGATGTCGTCTATCACAAGGGTGTCTTTGATCGCATCGTGACCGAGTGCGGCTACACAGCCTACGCGGGCAACGAGGCGATGGCGATCATCTACGCCGAGACAGCCAAGGACGGTTTCTCCGGTCTGGGCATTTCGTTCGGCAGCGGCATGTGCAACCTCGCTCTCGCCGTGACTGGGGTTGAGGGTCTGTGCTTCTCCGTGGCGCGGGGAGGCGACTGGATCGACGCTGGGGCTGCGAAGGCAACGGGAAGCACCCAGAGCCGCATCTGCGCCCTCAAGGAGAAGGGGATCGACCTCATGGACCCGAAGTCCCGTGAGGAGGAGGCGTTGGTGCTCTACTACAAGAGCCTCATCGAATACTGTGTGGACCAGACGGCACGCGAGTTCACCAAGATCAAGGATCGGTTCGCACTCCCGAAGGCCATCCCCATCGTGGTCAGTGGCGGGACGAGTCTCGCGGGCAACTTCGTGGAGTTCTTCACAGAGGTCTTTGAGAAGAAGCGGAAGCGGTTCCCCATCGAGATCAGCGAGATCAGGCACGCCTCGGATCCGCTCAACGCTGTTGCGCGCGGTCTGTTGATCCAAGCCATGCAGGAGCACGACGAGGACTGACCGGTAGATTGCCTATCCCCAGCCCTAAAACGAGATCGAGGTTCACATGCGCGGCACATCCAAGAAGAAGACCCCATGGTGGAAGGCACTCACGACCAAGAGGAACAGGCCAGCGCGCCGACCTCTGCGGAAGGCGGTCAAGGCCGTGAAGAACGTCGCCAAGGTCGTTGAGGATGTCGCAGAGGACGTGACGGAGGCCGCAGAGAAGGTGTCCGCCGAGGTCGAGAAGACGGCGAAGGTTGTGGAGTCCACCGTCGAGAACGTCACCGATCAGGCCGAAGACACCATCGAGGCGGTCGAGGACGTGGTTGATCTCGCATCCAAGACCGTGAAGGAACTCCGCGAACTGGCGAAGATCGCCGGGATCAGCGGCTACTCCTCGATGAAGAAGGCGAAGCTGGTCGAAGCCCTCACTTGAGGGTGTAGTCCCACGCGCCCTGCTTGGTGTTCTGGACTCGGTTCACGCGACCATCCTCACGGAGCAGCAGACCCGTCAAGCGGCGTGGTGGGCACGTCCCGCAGCCTGTGTCGAGCGCGACGTAGTGATCCTTTCGGTACTCACTGGTGCCCCAAGGCGTGTGGCCGAAGACCTGTACGCACCCCTCTGGGAGCCGGTACACCTTCCCCTTCTTCGCACCCGCCCAGAGGATCTGCTGCGGAGCCGCCTTGAACAGAGTGTCGTACAACATCGCCGCGAAGTGCGTGTTCGTCGCCCGATTCGGGTTCGACACGGACTGTCGGATGCTTACCACGGCGGGGTCGTTCCAGATGGCTGTACCGTCCCGCTGTGAGATCCCACCGTGTGAGATGAAGTAGGTCGTGTCTCCATGAGCCACATCGGCCCACAGTTCCCCGTTGGCGATGTACTCGCGGTGCTCCTGTGGAACCACACGGTCGAGTTCTTCCGCCAGTTGCAGGTGGGACATGATCTTGTCGGTGTCGATTCCGTAGGAGCGCAGCGTGGCAACTCCACCCATCGCCTTTGAGAACGGGATGCGGCCATCCACCTTGCCCGTGGTGATCCACTCATGGAGCCACAGTTCGTGGTTCCCGAGCAGGTTCCTGACCCCGTGCTGGATGCACAGGTCAATGACCCCTTTGGAGTCAGGCCCCCGGTCGATGAGGTCACCCACCGAGTAGATTTCCAGCGGGGCATCAGGGCCGATGACCTCACGGGTGTAGGAGAGGAGGTCGGCCAGAGCCTTCGCCTCTCCATGCACGTCACCGAAGATCAGGGTGTTCACTTCGCACCCTCCTTCACGAAGCCACAGTCCCGAAGGAACCCTTGACCCACAGGAGAGCCAAGCCACTGGATCACCGTGGCTGCGACCATCTTGTCCCGGTCGGAAGGCCGAGGGGGGTCGCAAGCGTCCGGGTCTTCCGCGAGCAAGTGATCCAGCGTTCTGGCGTGCTTCTCGTCGTTGAACTCCCACTTGTCTGCGAAGACCCTCTCCTGCTCGTTGTCATCGCGCTTCTTGAAGCGGTACGCCTTGCCGCCGAACTCCACACCTCGGTTTCGCAGGTAGCCCTCAATGGCGTAGAGGTCGGCAGCAGCCCAGCGGCGAAGCATGTCGCCACGGGTGCCGAGCCGTGCTCCCAGATGCAACGCCTCGTGGAGCAGGTCGCGGGCGTAGAGCAGTTCCTTGTCGGTCAGCTTGTCACCACGTTCCGACTTGCTCAGAATCTTGTCAGCTTTGTTCATTGTCGCTCTCCTTGAGGTAGGTGCGGCGGAAGCACTGCTGGATGGCGACCAGCCACGCAACTTCATCAGGGTCGTAGCCCCAACCCGGTACACCGTCGTCGGTCAGG
>MDTC01155611.1_pt1 | contig 22551 bp, 10 predicted proteins | sample 811181 | NCBI WGS metagenome assembly MDTC01 (sample SAMN05326644, study PRJNA326480) | marine metagenome | isolation source: seawater | place: Pacific Ocean: North | collected 2011 | reverse complement strand
CAATATATTTGTTGCATACTGTAATTCTTTAAACAATGGTACATTGGTAATACTTCAAAAAACAAGCACAAGTTGGACCTTGGCTTATCCAGATGGTCAAGGTAATGGATGTGATAGTGCATCGATGACAATAGATGATGACGGAGATGTACATGTAGTATATGTCAAAAGGAGCTCATTGGATTTCCTAAGATATTGTGCTCAAGATGGTGGTTGGAGTTGTGATATGGTGGATTACTCAAGCAGTTATCTTGGAGAATCTAGTCTTGCTCTAGATCCCGACGGAGACGCACATGTAGCATATATGAGGGCCAACTCTAGCAATCAAAATCTTAACGACCTTTACTATACTAACAAATTAGGTGGAAATTGGTCGAGAGAGATTGTCACTTCTAGTATGGCGCAATACCCATCCATCGCAGTAGATTCTGAAGATACGGTTCATATTGCATTTTATCAACCAATGCAGACCAATTTACAATATACAAAATTAGTCACTAGTACGTCATCCAATGAAGAAATATACACCAGTTTATGGCACGACGGGCAAAATGGTAAATTGGATGCGAGCCTTTCTGCCTTCAACTTGTTAGAATTTACTAATTATTCTGTCATTGGAAATCTGATAGATGAAAATAACCAAACTCTGGAATCGATTACTGAAATTAATTTCTATACCGGTAACAGCACTAACTATTACAGCACTTCTTTCGTCCAGTGGGATGATACTGAAGAATGGTGGACTGCTGGTGAAGAATATTGTTTGGAATTGAAGCTCGTAAAAAATGATGAAATAATTCATACTCATACTCAATGTGTAGAAATAACTGAGGATAATGGTGAGGCAACAAGCCCTGAACATCCTGTTTTCGCTGAATATGTAGGTTCACATTGGTGTCCCCCTTGCTTAACTTCCTCAGATGCTCTAGGTGAACTTTACGATACAAATGGTGGAGGTAGTGATTCTAATGACTTCACGTTCATTTCATTCTGGGAATCAAGTTCAACTGGTTGGCCATCCGAAGGACCAATCAATCGTCGCAGCCACATAAATAATGCCACGGGTTCTCAAGGTTCAATGCCTGTAGCAGCATTTGGTGATGCTGAAGAAGGAACTTACTATACAGTTGGTTCACTATCTAGCTTTAACAGTTATTACGAGGGTGGCGGGAATACTGTAGATCCACACAACTATTCGCTGGAAGTATCACAAACAGAGAATGGAAGTAACATGGATATCGAAATTACTGCAACTTACACAGGAAGTGATTCAAAAACTGTTTATCTTTATGCCGCTGTAACAGAAGAGGTATCACCTGAATCTTTTGATTCCAGTACCGATGACCATCCTCTACATGTATGGAAAAAGTGGCTCCTCAATAGTGATGATAGCGGATTTAAATCAATTTCACTTAACGCTGGAACTAGTATAACCGAGTCGTGGTCAATTCCTCTTTCAGCAGTTAGAGCAGGTGGCGGAAATACTGCAGCAAACAATTTCCTCACAGTAGCAGCCCTTCTAGATGGTGACCATACAAATCACCGTAATCTCTTATCAGCAGCCGATTCAAATATGTTTGTCGAAAATGATGATGAAGAAATATTGGCCGATCTATTTTTTGCACCAAATGGGACCACAGTTTACCCTTACGATGATATCTTTGTTGGTGAGTGGACTGCAAATGGACTAGCAAGTGGTTCTTATACACTCAAATATTCATTGGCTGATAGCAGTGGTAACCTCCATAATGGAGCCTTTTTCGAGCAAAACATCAATACAAATGGTGGCAATGGAATAACTGGTTCTGTCGGCTCATGGTATACCAACAGTAGTTTCTTCAATCCTGGCGAACAATACTGTCTGACTCTTCAATTGTTTACTGGCGATGATAATCTGGTGGATTCTGATGTCGATTGCGCCACAATGCCTGCAAATGATCCAGTACCAACAATCTCCAATCAAATGAGATATGTTGGAGAAAATGATAAACTTATGCCATATTGGATTGCTAGTAATCTAACTGCTGGTGAAGATTATAGTGTCGAACATGAACTAACAAAATCAGATGGAACATCTGTCTTAACCGAAGAAAATCCAATTACACCAACCACCGCACTCTATACAAATTCCCCACCCGGGTGGTCCCCAGGTGGAGGCATTATTGACTGGGGAGAAACGTATTGTTTGACCGTCACCTTGTATGATTCAGACTCAAATTTCTTAGCTTCTGATGGAGGAGTTTGTAAAGGGGTGCCTGAAGATAATTCATCAGGCAACAGTGGTCCTTCAATTACTGGAAGGATTATTCAATCTACTACTGCAGGAGATTTGGATGTCGATTTCACCGCACATAATTTGACTTCAGGCACGGTTTATGATGTAGAATGGCAGATTACTTTTGGAGACGAGTCTTGCACACAATCCACAGGAAACCAACCAGATTTAGCAGCTGGCGATAATCTGATGGAGTCTGATTTTGAAATTCCACTTGAAGGTTTGAACCATTCAATTCCGCACAGATTGGTTTACTTCGCCAATGGTCAATATGACGATGGTAGTTGCTATGTCCTTTCTCTAGGATTATATGCAATTACTGGAGAAACCTTGGATTATTACATTGTTTATGTTCAGACCTCGGCAATTGATGGCGGTGAACCACAATCTGATGAAGATGGTGATGGGATTGCCGATAACATTGACCAATGCTGGGATGGAAAGGACGATTGGACATCATCTTCAACCAATGACCATGATGGAGATGGTTGCTTCGACGGTACAGAAGATTGGGATGATGATAATGATGGGATTGAAGATTCTCAAGATTCATGCTACCTCGGAGATAAGAATTGGAACTCGTGGTCGGGAGACGAAAATGGTGAATTAGACCACGACCATGATGGATGTAAAGATACGACTGAAGACCTAGATGATGATAATGATGGATTGATGGATAGTAGCGATAATTGCCCACTAACAAGGGTTGGTGCTATTGTTGATGAAGAAGGTTGTGAAACCGACTTCCCTGATGATGATAATGATGGAGTTGCCAACAGTTACGATAATTGTGATAATACCGAGGCTGATGTAGAAGTAGATTGGTACGGTTGCGAATTATGGTATGATGAAGACGGAGATGGAGTTAATGATGAAGAAGACCTTTGTCCAGATTCTGTCGAAGGAGAACTCGTAGATATTGATGGCTGTTCAGAAAATCAAAGAGACGATGATGGCGACGGAGTTCCTAATGGATTAGATGCATGTCCAGATACACCACCTGGATTCGAAGAATTGACCGATAATGGTTGTGCCATAGGTGGTGCAGACGAGGAAGAAATCGAAGAAGAAGTTAGCGAGGCAGCTGATGAAGAGTGGTGGCTAGAGATACCAGTACTTGGTGAAGTTATCGAACAAGTTCAATCAAAATACGGTAGATACATCAGTATGGCAACTGTTGGTTTAGCAATACTTGGATGGGCATACCGTGCCGTAACAATGAGATCTGAATATAAAATGGAAAGGCGTTGTACTAAATTCGAAAAGAGAATTGATAGAGCAAAGTCTGCCAAAGAACTTCGAACCATTCAATTAGAAGTCGAAAAAGCTCAGAATAAAAACTTGATTCCACGCGGTGCGTATGGTGACTTATTATCACGAATCGAACTGAGGGCTGAAGACTTAGGCCTAACTGACTTCGTTACCCAAGACACATTGGTTGAAGCTGGAATTAGTCAAATGGATCTACAAGATGGAATCGAAGACTTACGCGCTGCTAGAGATGAGTTGAATCTAGCGCGAGAGGACTTGAGTCGCGCTGGTAGAAGGGGCCCTCCTGGTCAACGCAGACCAGAAACTTTGGCTTCAAACGAGAAGATTGACAGTAGTGCAAAATCAATGATTAATCGCCCATCATATCATCCGATGGATATCAATCAAGACGGCGTTGTTGATGAAGAAGATGACCGAATCTGGGCTTCTATGAGCGAGGAAGAACGCCAGCAAAGAATTGCACAATCAAAGAAGCGTGATGTGAATTTAGTATCTGAAATTGTAGCATTTTCAAAGATACCAAACGGACCAAGAGCAAAATGTAACTGTGGATCAGGGAAGGCATTTGCAAAGTGCCACATGCGTAAGATACGCTGCCCTTGTGGAAGTGGAAGACTATTTGTCAAATGTTGTGCTAAGAAACGTGGATACTGATTTATTCATCTAAATCCAAAGTAATCTGTCTAGTTTCAGGCATCTCCAAGTTGCCTAAGCGGAATCCAATTAATCGAATTGGCCTTTCCAATTCGACATTTTCAGCGAAAAGGTTGCTAGCAAGACGCATGAAAACACTTTCATCATCCATTGCTACTGAAATTGATTTACCATGAGTATGTGTTTCAAATCCTCTGTATCGAACCTTAACTTCACCCAAGCGCCCTGCTACATTCATTTGTTTCGCTCGCTTAATGACCTTTTGAACCAATGATGATAATTCATCCAAGACCAATTCTGGATTTTGTTGGTCTTGCTCAAAGGTATGCTCTTTACTGATTGATTTCCGACTCCTAAGTTGTGAAACTTCATCACTGGTTTCAGCCTCAACCACTCTTACAATCCAATTGGCAAAGCGTTCAGAAGTAAATCTAGCCAAAGCGATCTCTCCTAATTCAGCAGCTTCACAAACAGTATTAATTCCCCATTCAGCCAACTTAGTTGCTGATTTTGGCCCAATGCCTGGTACTTCTCTAACAGGTCTATTTTGGAAAAATTCGAAGACTTCATCAGGCATGGTTCGATGTATTCCTGCCGGTTTATTCTCTTCACTTCCCATCTTGGCCAAAATTCTTGTAGGACCAATACCGAAAGATGAGGAAAGACCAAGTTTTTCCATAATCTCATTTTGTAAATCACGACATAGTGAGAGGGCTTTATCCCAATCTCTCTGGCAGTAATCTGTTACATCAAGATAGGCTTCATCAATACTCGCCTTCTCGAATTTATCTGCATACTGTTCTAAGATCTCCATGACCTTGCGACTTGCCCTGGAGTAAAGACCGCGTGTACTGGAGAGATAGATGCCTTGTCCAAGCGGTTGGCCAGGACACCTACGCCACGCCTCACTAATCGGCATAGCAGAACGTATTCCAAATTTTCTTGCAGCATAATTACAGGTTGAAACAATTCCACGACCTTTGCCACCTTTGGGGTCAGAGCCTAATATCAAAGGGATTGAAGGGTCTAGATCATGGTGAAGGGTTTCTACAGCCGCAAAAAAAGCATCGAGGTCACAATGAATGAGAATCCTCGACCCCATGTTAGTACTTTCTTGTCGAGGGTTTTTGAAGAACGCGACGCCCATGGATTGATGAATAAGCAATGTTTAGTCTAATTCATGGGAGCGATTAAGGCAGGCGTGTCAATAGTAGTCGGATTACTCATCCTAGTCTCATTTGTGGGATACTCTAGCTCATATGATGCACCTGGTGTTCCAAAGCCAGAGGGAGCCTGTGCAGTTACTGTCGAGGAATATTCTGATGTTCCCGGTTCTGGTGCATTCCTTGATATCGATGTAGACATCTCATGGAATGATGAGGATGTATGGGTCGGTATTATTTCTAAAGAAACATATGATTCATTAGCAAAAACACCAGGAAATGACAAGGGTAAACTGGTAAATTGTGATTCTAATATCGATTATTTAGCTGGTGGACCAGACCTTGAAGAAGATGGTTTTAACTGGCAACCCACAGGAGAATCATTCCATATCATGATCGGTTCAAAAGCATTAGGAGATGATGGTGAAGATGGTGGAGATGATGATAATGGAGGCATATTACCTTGTCCTCCAAATTGCGAAGTTTCGATTCAAAATATAAACGGAGAATTTGATGTAACTGTCGATGGAGATGTTTCAGGCGGCTGGGGAATCATTTTGATTTTAATTCTGATTGAAATCGCTGCCGTATATGCTACAGCGCTAGACCGCTAACCAACACGATTCATTTGAGAAATTTAGCATTGACAAGCGTGTCGCATTTTTTGCCACTCAAAACGCTGATTACCGCATCTGCAATATCAATACCAACACGCGCTTGTGCTTCTAAGGTTGCAGCACCAATATGTGGTGTTCCATGAAAATTAGGATGTTGAACTAGAGCGTTGCCCTTCTCGAGGGGTTCGAACTCAAAAACATCTAATCCAGCACTGGCAATAGTTCCAGCATCTAATGCTTCCAATAGGGCATCTTCATCAATAATTCCGCCACGGGCACAATTGACAATATGATTGCCACAAACGATACCATTGGGGCTTTTACCCGGCATCATAGCCATTCGTTTGGAATTAACCAAATGATGAGTTTCTTCCGTCAGGTTACAATGAATGGAAACATGAGTGCATGTCTTGAATAATGTGTCAACTTTCTTGTGAAGAAATGCACCTTGCTGGCGAGCAACTTTTGGTGGCAAATAAGGGTCATATGTGTGTATTTCCATACCGAGAAGTTTGGCTACATTTGCGACTCCCTGGGCAATTCTTCCAAAACCGATTAAACCTAGATTTTTACCAGATAATTCAGTTCCAGTAAATTGTTTCTTTTCCCATTTCCCTTCTCTCAAACTACGATCTGAACTGGTAACATGCCGTAATGATGAAAGTAGATGGCCAATGGTCAGTTCTACTACACTCTGAGTACTAGCACGGGGTGCATTTACTACTTTGATTCCAGCAGCCCCAGCAGCCTCTAAATCGATATTATCAACTCCAACTCCGGCTCTACCAATTACGGATAGACCATTACTAGCAGCAATAACTGCTGGTGTCATCTTTGTAGCACTCCTAACAATTACTGCATCAAATTCACCTAATGCCCCCGATTCTAATTCAGATTTTTCAATGAAGCCAAGTACGACTTCATGACCTGCTTTTTCCAAATAAGCAACAGCTTTGTCAGCCATACCGTCGGTAACAGCAATTCTTGCCATTATTTCCCACTTGTAACCTCCCAATCAATGAACATTATTGAACAGAACACTGGCTGGGCTAAACATGGCGTCCGATTTAATGGTGGAGAATTTACTCTGGTCCATCGGGATTCTGGCGCTCCCAGTATTGATTGCCATTCCAGCAAGAGTGTTGTACCAAACGCAATTTTTAGGAATTGGACCTGCGGTTAAATCCTATCGTGCAACCGTTCAGAGAATCTTGGATGCAGGTATGCAAGTTGAACATTTTCGTGAATCGCTAAATGATGAAGCCAGGAGACTAGGAATCAAACTTTCAAAGGCGAGATTAAATGAGACTGATTTACTAAATCCACTGACTGTTGCGCATTTTATTTTGACCCCAATGGTATTGATTTTGCCAATTATTGGATTATTAGCACTGCCGATTATAATTCTGGGGACTCCGGTTCTATATGGCCTGGAAATAATTCTTATTCGACGTAAACTCTTAATCAATATAATCAAATTATTAGAATCATGGTTTGGAAAACAAATTATTCACATACCTAATTCAGGATATGGTCATTCGATCCAAAATTCAAAAGTTTTTGATGCCTCTAACATAGCAGTTCATTTCCATAAAGTACCACGTGTTGTATTCCTAGGCCTTTTCACATGGCTGATAATCCATTGGATATTAAGACTCGATTCTTGGGTTATTGAACTAATTATTTCCAGCCTGCTGTACAGTCTACTACTCGGCATTATTGGAATTGTTTCAACAGCTCTGGAAGCCGATTTAGTATTGGTTGATCCTGCAAAAGGGCGCATCATACCAATCTCAGATTGGCTAGAATCAATCCTAAAGCCGATTGTAGGAGCTGGTCTTTTATTCCTATTGGGAAGAGACCTATTATTCGAAGCAAGAGATGGAGGAAATGCGGTTTTATTTGCTGCTACAGTGATTGTGGTATTGTATTGTGCTACAGCGGTAAGTGTGACCTTTCAATGGGGGTATGCATGGTGGCATGGAAAAACCATACGCAGCACTTTCGAACAGCAAGCAATCGAAAAGATGAACCCACAATCATATGATTTGACTAGGATAAAAGGACGGATACAACTGAATGTCAGATGTAGTATGGCAGAACGCCTAGAAGCAGAAAGGGGACCAACTATCGAACTTAGTTTTTCAGATTTAGAAAATCTGCCCTCAGCCCATGAAGGAGTTTTGACCTCCCCAACTAATCCGTTGGAATGATTATTGATTCAACCAAGGAATATCTTCTGGAAGTTCTGCGAAAAGATTTGCAGGAAGTGCTGTCTTTATTTTAGATACAGCTCCTAATCCAGCAGATACAGTCTCTTGCCAATTTGCATATTCTTCAAATGTATCAAATTTCAAGACCGGATTATGTTCTCGATTCCATCCCATGGTTTGCATTTCTGTACCAGGTGGCTCATGACCGGTACAAACTAACATTTCATTGGAGAACTGCTCTAGAGCATCTAATGAATTCCAATGGTGGTGAACTCTCCCACTTGGCAGGTCATCTCTTCCTGCACCACCATCTCCGGTGAATAGGAAATCTCCAGTGAAAATATGACCAGAGCATTCTACAATCATGGAATCATTGGTATGGCCAGGTACATGATGAAATTGGAAAACAACGCTTCCCATTTCAACAACCGATTCCTCATCGACATGAATCGAACAACTTTGTGATGGAGTATCCTCCCACATCACATAATCGCAACCGGTCTTTTCTCGTAGAGTAAAGCAGCCAGTGATGTGGTCAGCATGAGTATGTGTTGCTATGCAGTGTGTCAGTTTTAGACCTTCATTTTCCAGTACTGAAAGATAGTTATCAATCTCGTCATAAACAGGGTCGATTAAGGTGGCAGAATTGCTTTCTTCACAGACAACCAAGTAGGTCATCGCCCACATTCCCTCATTGAGTTGAGTTACTCGCATGCCACGGGGTAGATGCTCCTATACTTCAATTATTCATAATGAAAAGCGAGGGTTCAATAACCTCTGACATGAAGTTCAATCGTAGGGGATTAATATGGAAGTCTTATACTTTGGAATAATCACAATCTTTGTTGCTATTGTAGTTTGGTTTATCATGCATTTACGTAGCAATAAGATGGTATTAGAAGCTCAAATGGAAGCGAATATAATATTGGCAGGGATAGAAGCCAAGGAAAATTCGTTTGAGGAATCACTCAAAGGCTACGAAAAATCAATGAAAGATTCCTTCTCTGTATTGGCACAAACTGCCTTTCAAGAGGTTGTGGCAAAGGCTGATGCCGACAAAACTTCTACTTTCAATTCGGCAACAGAAAATCTAGCGAAATCCCTCAAAGAATATACAGACAATATGAACAAAATTGAAGCGAAATCACTAGAAAGAGGAACTAGACTTGAGGAAAGAATCAATTCCGTTTCTGAATTAGGCCTCAAATTATCTGATGAAACAAATAATCTGACTAGGGCTCTAAAAGCAGACTCTCAAGCTCAAGGAGCATGGGGGGAATTAGTTCTAGAAAACCTTCTGCAATCCATGGGTTTTGTCGAAGGCAAGGACTACACAAAACAACTATCAGAGACTACAAGTGATGGCAAAAGAAAGCGAACTGATTTCATTATTTACCTTCCCGATAACCGTCAAGTTATAATCGACTCAAAAGTTTCACTTACAGCCTGGGAAAAGTATGTTAATGCACAAACAGAAGTTGAGGCTGAACTTGCGATGAAGGAACATTGTAATTCAATTAAAAATCATGCTAAGGGACTTGCTTCAAAGCGCTACCAAGATATGGAACAAATTAATTCCGTCGAGTTTGTACTCATGTTTGTACCCCTTGAGAGTGCCTTTGGTGCTGCAATGAGAAAGAGCCCGGAGTTATACATGGACCTCGCCGGTAATGTAAATGTGAAGGTTGTAACTGGTGCTACAATTATGACTGCCTTACTATTAATCAAAGATATGTGGAAACGTGAACACCAAAGTCGAAATCAAGTAAAACTAATCGAACAGGCAGGTGGTTTACATGATCAAATTATTTTGTTTCTCGAATCTTTTCAAAAAATCGGTACAGAGATTGGACAAGCCAAAGATGCTTACGACAAGTCGTTTGAACGCTTAGTTGAGGGAAGGGGGAATGTGTTAAGACGTACTGAAGGCCTCAAACAATTGGGAGCAAAGGTCAAGAAAAGCATGGACCAAAACTTACTCGAAGAGGGGCAATATAATCACGAAAATGCGAGTAGTTCAAACGAAGAAGAATAGTCGGAGGGCTATGGAGCACCCGGCTGCCGTACTCTATCTCGAACATGACGGCAAGGTTTTACTCGTTGATTCAGACGGTAATGGACCTCAATTGCCACAAATGAATCGTAGTATAGATACGAAGTTTCGTTTTCCTACTACCGATGAAGTAGCAAGAATTGGCTTAGATTGGGAGAAGAAGAACACCTTCGATATTTTAGGAATACAAGTTACTAAAGCTCATCCGATGATAGAATGGCCAGAACACTGGGCTTGGAAAGATGAGTGTATTAGTGATGATGCTGTTCATCCAATAGCAAGAGAAGCAATCTATCGCTCTCTACATCGTCTGGTATCTAAAGTGATTATTTTGAATTCAGAAAATAAAATCTTGATGGGTAAAATAGAGCGTGGCCACTTTGTTGGCAACTGGACACTACCTGGTGGATACATGGACCATGATGAGTCCCCAGACATCGGATGTGTAAGAGAAACACTCGAAGAGATGGGAATTGAAATTCAATTGAGTGATGATGCCCCATTCGTCATGCAACGAATATTTACTAATGAGGGGATATCTTTTGTCTCTTTCACCTATCGGGCAAATTGGCTTGGCGATGATGATGAAATAAAATTGAAGGAAAATGAAATTGAAGAGTTCGCTTGGTACAGCAAAGAAGAGGCGCTTTCAATAGCTGTTTCTGGATTTGATTACTCCGCGATCAAGAATTTGTAATTTGACGGGCTGCCTCTAGGGCATCTTCTAATCCCTCAGGTTTTGAGCCACCACCTTGTGCAAAGGTTGGCCTTCCTCCACCCCCACCATTGATATGACTTGAAATTTGATTCAAGATTTCGACTGCATTATAGCGTTCACTAGCGGATGTATTTTCAGTTGTAGCAACCATAAGTTTACCTCCACCATCTTTGCTACCCAAAATTGCTAAAGTCGGTTTGGATGAATCAAGGGTTAATTCCTTGAGCATCTTAGTCATAGGTTTCAGTCCACCATCAACTTCCATGATTACAATTCGAACCCCGTCAACTTCAGTGGAATCAGAACCACCTCCGCTAGTACGTAATCTAACAATTTCTGCTTCTAATGATTCTATCTTTTTCCTTTGCTCCTTCCATTCAGTAAAGAAACGACTAGCGGTTACTGGAAGTTCGTCGATTGGTACTTGGAATGTTTCAGCAGACATCCTCAATAGATTCTCTTGTTTTCTAGCATGCTCCATAGCAGCTTGACCAGCGACGATATGTAATCTCTCAACCCCGTCTTGAACTGCATTAGAGCGTATGACTCTGATTTGGCCTATACGGCCAGGTTCATCATGATGTGTTCCCCCACATGCTTGTATATCATGCTCAGCGATTCTTAATATGCGTATATCACTACCTTTTGGCGCCCCACCTTGGTAGAGGTCGAAACCATATTTTCGGTCTGCATCTCGGCGGTTAAGCGTTGTTTTTTCGGTACGTTGTACCTGCTGAATAATTTCATTCGACATAGATTCGATCTCATCTAAATCTGCGCGGGTAAGTCTTCGATGATGAGTGATATCAAGCCTAGCGGATTCAACAGATTTGTTAGCTCCCGCTTGGTAGATATGAGGTCCCAATAATTTGCGAGCAGCTCCTCCAACGATATGGACTGAAGTATGGTGGTCCATCAATTGACGCCTGCGAGCCCAGTCTAATTCCCCATGAACCATATCACCAACCTCGAATGGTCCTGAACTTAGATGGAGGACAAGATTTCCTACCTTGCGAGTATCAACAATGGAATGTGCAGATGAGTCACTTGAAAGTGTACCGTAATCTCCTTCTTGGCCTCCTCCTTCAGGATAGAAACAGGTTCTATCCAATACCACTCCATGTGTTGCACCATCAGGTATTTCTTCACCTACCAAAGGTAAACAAGCTAAAACACTCGCTTCAAATGAACGTTGGTTGACATCATCATAGTACAATGTCGCTGTATCTGGTAGTTCAGGCAATGATTCTACCATCGGCTTGGTTGCCACCGCTTTAGCGGCATCTTTTGCAATAGCAGCATGCATTTCAGCCATCTCAGCATTAAATCCAGTACGCAGTTTCAAACTATTCCACCCCAATTCATTTGCAATATTCATTACAAGTTCTGGTGCTATACCATGGCTATCGTTAATGGTGAACAAAATCTCATCTGGCAATTCTTCTGCCGAAGTTGGAATATCCTTGATTGCAGTCTTAACAACTTGAGTGCCCTTGCGTAACATCTCGTCATAGCGTTCTTCTTCACCCTTCAGAATTGTGATTATTCCTTCACGTGTTTGCTTCATTCGCTCAATATTATAATTGACATCAAGATGGTGTGTCGCTAAATCTGCTATGCTTATTTGAAGCCCTAATTCGTCTCGCATTCGCAAAACTCTTCTTGCAATCATTCTTGCTAGATAACCCGCTTTTGCATTGGATGGAACAAGTCCATCACCAAGCATATTTGCCAAAGCATGCATGTGGTCTGGAATTGCATAAATACAAGATAACGGTTTTGTAATCTCTTGGAACAATTCAGGAGAAACCGAAAATCCTCTTTGTTCTAATTTGGATAAAAAGACTCCACGCATCCTTTCACCATCACTTCCAGCCTCGATATTCATAATACCAAATAGGCGACTCATTTCACCTAGTAGTGAATCAAGTTCAGATTGATTCATATCAAATTTATCTGCAGAAAAACCAGAAATTTCTTTCAACCATTCCACACTTTCAGGATATATTGCCTCATAGATGGTTGGAGTTCCCGCAGCTGCCCAGCAGAACCTTTCCAAACCATATCCGGTATCGATGATTTGTAATGGCATCTCTTTGTAACTCACACCCTTTATCTCAACATCGCCTTCAGCACTCTCTTCAAGGTTCATGAAAACTAGAGTTGCTAATTCCAAGCCTCCAACGATTACTTCAACCGCTGCACCAGCGTTTCCTCCGCCAGACCAAGGGTTTTCCACATAGGTAATCTCCTTTGGTTCAATTGAGAATGTATCACATAATAACTGATGACAATAAGCAACACACTCTTCCATCCAATAGAATAAGCGACCTTCATCTGGGCGATTAAATACATGATGTGCCATCATCTCAAAAGTGGTTAGATGTCTTCCAGAATGACCCACTGCATCAACATCGTTTAGTCTGATACAAGGTTGTGAAATCGCTAAAGGATTAGCAGGAGGTTCTACCTCCCCAGAAGTAACATGCGGCTGGAAATCTGCAATACTAGCGATGGTAAGGTGAATGTCGTCTCGCCAGCGAGCAAGGATTGGATAAGGATCGATACGGGTGTGTTCATGCTTTTCTAAAAATGAAAGAAATGTTTCACGCATAGCGTCCTTCAATTCACGTCCTCTTTGAGAGAATCCTTCGATGATTGGTGCACCTATGAATGTATATTCATCTTCCTCGGTATCACCACAGGTGTCTCTATCATGGTCACATGTCCAAAACCAAAGGTTGGTAACACGGCATTGTTTACGAAAATAGCCATTTTCGTGGAATACCTTGAGGTTGATTGGAGGTAGACTCACATTCATCACCTGCCCTACGGGCAGTTCGTTGGAATCGCATTATGTTTTGAAACCATCCCATAAAACGAGAGAAGAAGTGATGAGATAGAAGTCATCGCAGTAACATGGCCGACGATACTTGGCGCAGTCATCTTGCCCAAGTCGACGAAGGTTTGATGAAAATCAAAAAACATGGAAATATGAAAGTTGACGCCATGATTGTTTCAGATGATAAGCATCTAGCTACCAGTTCTGACTCGCGCTCTCTTGGCCAACTGGTCAATATCGCATCAATGCCGGGTGTTGTAGGTGAAGCATGGGCAATGGCAGATTGGCATTATGGCTATGGCTTCCCAATCGGAGGAGTTCTTGCAACAGATGTCGAGTGGGGTGAACAAGGTGGTTCAATCTCACCAGGTGGTGTAGGATTCGATATCAATTGTGGTGTCCGATTATTAGCGCTAGACCTAACGGTTGACCAGATTCCAAATCTGAAGAAATTAGCAAGCCGGCTCAAAGGAAGAATCCCAGCAGGTGGTTCTGGTAAAGGAGGAGTCGAATTAGGGGGATCCGACTTGGATGAAATAATTTCGAGAGGTGCTAGAGCGACAGTAGATATGGGTCTGGCATATGATGAAGATCTAAAGAACATTGAATCAAATGGTATTTTGGAAACCGAGGGAAATGTATCTACAAGAGCAAAACAACGGGGAATAAAGGCTCTAGGTACTCTAGGCTCAGGTAATCATTTCCTCGAATTACAAGTTGTTGAAAAAATAGAAGAAAATAATCCACACAACCTCTACATCGGACAGGTTCTAGCGATGATACATTCTGGTTCACGAGGATTTGGTCATCAGGTATGTACAGATCACGTTAGAGCATTGGAAAGCAGATATCGAAAACAAGACGGAATGTGGCACGAAGAGGAATGGGATTTCTCAATCCCAGATAGGCAACTAGCAGCAGCCCCCATTCACTCAAAACAAGGGCAGGAATACCTCGATGCGATGAACGCTGCGGCTAATTATGCGTTTGCAAACCGTGCGACTTTGACTCACAGGCTGCGAAAAACTTTGCAAGCGGAACTAGGTTCAGATTGCGGTGCTAAATTATTGTATGATGTTGGCCACAATATTGCTAAATTGGAACAACATGAAATCCATGGGCAGAATTGCCAGTGTATCGTACACAGAAAAGGTGCAACAAGATCATTCCCCGGACAACCAGTATTAGTTCCCGGAGACATGGGTACCGGATCATGGTTGTTAGAAGGCATGGAAGGAAATCGTGCATTCGGCTCCTCTTGTCATGGTGCTGGCAGATTATTATCAAGGTCTGAAGCTAAGAGTAAGATTAATCCTGACGAGTTACTAACTCGTTTGGAAAGTGAAGGAATCATTGTTCACGCTAATACTCCAAATATACTCTCTGAAGAAGCACCTGATGCTTACAAGGATGTTGACAAAGTGATTGAATTGACAAATAATGCAGGGCTAGCCAAACCGATCGCTAGGATGAAACCACTTGCTGTAATCAAAGGATGATTACATGCAATAGTCAATCTTAGGTTGACCAGAAAAATTCGGTGATGAAACGGTATTTGCACCATCTGGCTCTTCGCATATTACTGAAAGAAGTGTGTTAACAATATCTTTCAAATCATCTACCTGCTTCTGTAATTCCTTGACTCTGCGTGCAGTGTCAATGTTGCTTTCGCCCAATGTGTTCATGTGCATCCCATCTGGAGAAGGTTGTTCTCCAATTAACAATCTGTAAAATAGGCTTTAATGGATTTCGGTCATTTAAGGGTGTCACGCGCGCGTTTTGCGACCCTTTTACAAAGGTGAAATCGCAAACCATAGAGGATTATTCTTCCTCGGAATTTTCCTCACTTGAGTAATTAACATCAGACCATGGGTCGGCATCTGGTTCTTCTTCTACTATTGGCTCAGCAACGGTTTCTTTCTCAGAAACTAAATCTGATTTTATTTCCGGTTTCGGCTCATCAAGTACAGTCGGACGGTCTGGTGCTAGAGGAGGTAATATTGGAGTCACCTTTTGTTCAGAGAACTGATGCTCAACTTCATCATCATCTTCCCATTCATCATCATAATACAGTTCAGATTCACTTTTATCTCTACGCAATAAAACAATTATGGCGACTGCCATTCCAGCCAAAAGTAATCCCATAATTACCAATAAGAATCCTGTTCCACCCATTCCACTATTTGCCTCCTCAGTGGAAATTACTGTTGGCATATCAGATTCAACATCTAAGTCACAACTTGCATTACCTGCAATACCAGCACAATGAGGCAACATTCCATTGTTTATCCACCGGTCCATTCCGGTAACATTGACCGCTAAATTTTGATAGCCTGAGCCATGAGTCTCATAATACAAAGTCAATGTTGGTAATGTTTGGCCAGGAGCCAATGTCAAATCAGAAGTTCCATGTTCCAACCAATCTCTGCCATCATACATTTCCTCGAGCAAAGTAATACTAACAGTTCCTGTTTTTGTTCCCAGGTTTCTAACATATACGGTGACACCAATCGCATCACCTTCGACCACTTTACCACCTTGCGGTGAAGATCCATTAGCTAATGCAATCTCGATATTTGTAATCGTTATGTCAAAGGATAATACTGTGAAATCCGGTTCCATTGCATCTATCATAGAAAGACCAGTTCCACCTGCCAAATTACCAGCTAAATCAACAACCTCCAGCCACCAAATTAGTGTATCTCCTTCTTCTAGGCTGACGTTGACCCCATCTGTGAAATCTATAACTCCAATGTAGGCCCAGTATTCAGCATTGGCTGAGATGAATGGTAAAGTCGCACTTCCCAAGCCGTTTTCAAGCACAACACCTCCACGCATGAAAGCCCAATTGACAACTAAATCATCTCCAGACATTCCTCCTGATTCGACAATAGAAATTGTAAATGGAAGTGAACTTAATTCTGAGTCATCAATACTAACCGGTACAGAAGTATACTGCACTACCGGTGAAATATCATCTACTGTAATGATGGTAGTAATAGTGGTTAGATCTTGACCGGTTGTAGGTAATGAATTGATATTATATTGAACTGCAAGTTCACCTTCTTGTAAAGACCTTGATGGCAATATAATGCTTGTAGACCAATTTCCAGATTGTTCTAAAACAGTAAATGCAGAAAGAGGTTCTGAACCATATACCAATGAAACCTCTATCTCTAAATCTTGAGAATTAGGCAAATCATCCAAAATGACATCTGAATTGGCATATTGTATCTGACCATTGAAACTAATATCATCACCTGGACGAACAAAGATGTGTTCAGAGGAAGAGGAAGAAAGAGGCGGAGTTTCATCAGTCATCGCTTCAATTACAATCTCGAAGTCATTGTCCAACATCCAACGCACTTCAGCAAGATTGGTAAGTACAGTCTCTGGATTTAATTCATCATCATCATAGACAACTATTGCAGGAATAGAATAATCTTGAAGTATGGATTCATCAAACATCCAATCTAGGCTAAACTTCCATTCGACAAGGAAATTGTTTTGCTGTTCAGTCACCACAATATCATGTAGAGTAATTTGACTACCTTCTGGGGTATACATTGCACCATTTCTAGGCTCCCAGGTCATCACGCCAACAACATCTTCTTCATTGCCAAGTAATTTTACACAAATCAAATCGACAGAGGAAATACCATTTGCATCGCTAACCTCCATAGAAAAAGTATGGTTTTGTCCAGCGAGAAGATAATCATCATATGTGTCTAAACTCAGAGAAGTGCTCAAGATTTCAGTAGGTTCATTGACGGCAATAATCATTGTTGCAAGATCATTATCTAGGCCTGGACTTCCACCATTACTGAGAGAATATCCTGAATAATCTAGAGAACTAAACCATATAGAGAGCTTAGCATTAGTCGCTAATCCCATCACATCTATTCCGGTGAATACGGCTACTCTTTCACCAGCGATTCCTTCTGGGAGTTCCTTGTCATAGGTTTGATATTCATCGAGATTAGCAATACCATTGCCATCGGTATCATCCATTCCTTCTCTCCAATAATGCAGAGTAATCATATCGCCTAATGCTTGTGAATCTGTAATGGCCACCTGTAGAGATAGTGATGATGAAGGGTCCCAAGTAAATCCGTCAGCAGCGACTAATTTCTGCCCAGTATTAACTTGGACATTGTCTACCCAAGGTGCTTGATTATCAAGTCGAATTTCAATTGGGTTTTGCAAGGTAACATCTTCTGCACCCGCCGCTCCTTCAATCGGACCTGCTCGCACAACATATGGAACAATTTCAGTGATATTGCCATCCATTGGCAAAGTTACTAACCCTGCCCAGTTTCCATCAGTAGTAGCATTTAGTACTATATTTTGACCTGAAACGTTTACTGCCACTACGAAGTCATCAACCATAGGTCGCATGTCAAGAGTATTTTCAAATCGAACAGTTCCAGAAACTAAAACCTCACTTCCAGATTTTGCCCAGAATGGATAGGATGGAGAAAACTGGTCAGATAAAGTGTGCCCATATACATCCAAGACTTTCCATGTATCAACTTGCAAATCATTTTCACTAGCCTGAGTTCCGATACCGCCAGATTCAGCTGACGCAGGAGAGAGTCCTTCTCCGGCTGCATCAAATCCTTGCGCTGACCATATCATAGATGGCGAATCATCCCAATCCCAATCAACCTCAAACCTCCAATCGATATTCCATCGTCCATTGGTTTCATTTAGTGAGGTCGAATTATCTAATTTCAAAAGTCCAAATCCTGAAGTTTGAGTAAATACACCACCCGTAGATAAATCTGAAAGTATGATAGTGACTTGATCTCCTGAACTATCTGTACCAATCAAATGAACTTCAGCGATATCGTCGTTGTCTATTAGGTGGTGATGTTGAGTGGTAAAACCTTGCAATTCCCCATTAGGATACCATGTTACCGGAACGGTGAATGGATGGTTAGTGATCATATTTTCATGATACACTCCACCTGAGATGCCAACGCCACCAGCAACTGCATTCCAAGTGATAGGGACATCCACCAAAGGCTCGAGGCCATTATTGGAATTAGCCTCATGGTAGTCCTTTACCACTTGACCAAGGCCACTGATATTTTCAAATAAGGTGTAACTTATGGCAAAGGAGCCAAGTGTAAATTCGACATCCTCGGATGCAGTAAAATCAATATCGATAGTCGACCAGTTTCTACCCGTTGAATCTTGTATAGTTCCAGTTGTCGATAGTGAACCCAATTCTACATGTCTGGTTTGAGTAGTCCAATTTGTAGCAAGATATACTGAGCCAGACATAGCACTCATCGCACCAGATACACTTGGTGTAAATCCAAGAACTACACTCCTAGCAATCGCATCCTCAGGGATAAGAACTGTCAAGGAATCACTATTGCCTGCATCGATGGTATAGGATGAGGAATGCGAGATGGTACTATCATAGATTCTTGTCTGCCAACCATATGAGCCATAAGCAGGGTCTGATGGGAAAATCCAATCGTCGGTTCCATCATCACCCAAATCGATACTCGCATCATGAGCAGGTTGCATAAAGTCGCCGCGGAAGGCCAACTGGTCTATCGTAGCCCCAGGGGCGAATGTGACTCTAGGAGAAATATGGCTACGCATTTCTCCCAAATCAAGAATTGAATTATTTACTGAGGTTGAAACACTTTGAGCACCTCTTGTGATCAATGAGGCAGTGACTTGTGAAAACTCTCCACTTACCATTACAGTTTCAGTAGGTCTAGTTGTGATGCCACTATCCCCTGTAATCACACTTGTAAAGCCACCATTGTTAACCCAAACACCAGTTTGGTTACGAGCAACATTAGAAGGTATATTCCAGCCATTTCCCTCTCCAAAATACCTCGTAGAGCCAATGGATAATTCTCGGATTAGTGGAGAATAATATTCATCATCGGTTCCAAGGTGTACCTTGATTTTTACCATGGGGTGTAAATCACGATCTATACTTGCAAGAGAAAGTGGTAATGTCATATTTTCATGGCCAGCAATCACCACCCCATTAGCATCCAAAATGCTAACTCCATACCATGTATTGTTTGGTAGAATAATATCTGCGTCTACAAATCCATAGCCATATTCTGAAGATGGTACAGGAGGACTTACCCAAGAACCTTCGGTTTCAAACCAATCAACTTCCAATCCAATATCGTCAATATACCAACCAGATTCTTGAACTGCAGAATCAGCAGCGAAAACGAACTTGAAAGAGACATTGCTACCTGAACGGTTAGATACGTCATAGGCCATATCTTGCCAAACTACAGGAGTTGAACTAGAGCATCCGAATGTAGTGGCTTGATAATTACGGCCATCCCATACATCGGTATTGTACAAAGATTGAGTTCCTCCCGAAGTCATTACTCCATCATACCAGTTACTACCATTTGCATAATTCACATATGCTTGGCTCCATGAACCACCATTTGCTGAAACGAATAATGCACCACCGTCCCAGCCATCTTCTGAACACATCCAATGCTTCCAAACAAATCTCGCACTAGCCCCTACTGGGATTGTGTATGAGGGGGAGATTAGAGAGTTATCAGAACTAGAATCATAGTCTGAACACAATGCTGTTCCAAATCCGAGATTTGCACTTGGGAATGCGGTAGGACCATCTACATAACTCGAACAAAGTGAACCGAATTCCCAACCTGTTTGTCCCGCAAGGTTTTGCACAGTCCATCCGCCTGGAGGAAGAGCTTGAGCGCTTTCCAAACTATCGGAAAGAAGAAAAGTACCTGCACCAGGATATTGCCAATCGTTGATACCACCTGTCGCAGAAGCGGTCATCGAAGTTGAATTGCTGAAATAATTGGAATAATACGTATTACCATTGGCATCAGTCAATGTGATATTATCGAAGGTCGCTCCCTCTCTCATGTCTTGAGGGGTACCATATTGAATAGAGGAATCAGTCTGCACTCTGAAACGTAGCCAGATACTAGAATCTCCTTGGTATGAGTTTGGAAGGTCAAGAGAAAATGATACGAAACCACCCGAGTCATCTGTGTATGAATTTCCATTCCAAGTGATACCATCTCCTGGAACTCCACTATTACCCCATGTGCCAGAATAGGTCATTGCTCCAGAGGTAATATCATCCCAGTTTGTATTATCAGTTGATGCTTCAGCCCACCAATTATCATATGAAGAACCTTCCAAATCCCAATCGGATAAGAAGTTCATAGTCACAGTTGAGGTGGCTGATGATAAGTCGATCGAGCCAGTTGATATTGCGGAATTTGCACCATTAGAATATCCACAAGTTCCTGAACTAACCAAACACCCATGATGCCAATGACCAGCAGGTGAGCCAACATTTGTTACTGTAAATTTGTCAACAAACCATCCAGGTCGAGCGACATTGTTTGTATCTGTCCAAGCTTGGAATCTAAATTTCATCTGTGTAGCATTACTTATTCCAGATATATTGTCCAAGTTGAATGTAGATTGATGCCAAGCGGTGTGTGATGCTGAAGCAAATACTCCAAACCCGCTACCATTAGCGCCATTAGGAACTGTGGCATTGGCCGAGATTGTTGATGGATATCCTCCTGCTGGTTCAATGTAAGTCCATTGTCCGTTATCGAGTTTGTATTCGACCCAACCTCCATCTCCACCACCACTAGATGATGAATCAAAATGATACCAATGCTCGAAAGTCATATTGAAATCATTGATTGGTGAAGGGAGGGTAAAACTAGGACTGACTAGTCTACCTTGGCTATTTGCTGGAAGACCTTGACCTGGTAAAGTTGCGGCCACCACTCCTCCATCGGCCGCAGCAGCAGGAACAGTTCCATGTGCTAGAATTCGTGAATTACCGCTAACTGTACCGCCCATACCAGCCGGATTTACCGCTTGCCACAGATTTCCATTAGTTGACCAAGAACTTGGCAATTGTAAAGCTGCAGAATTAAAATTGTCAATATTTGAGACTGCGGAGTCAGGAGATAATGAAAGTGAGTTTTCGAATTTGCCCATTTCAGAATTAGAGAAAGTGCCTGCAGTGAAATTACCAGGTATGTCTTCTCCTGTCCAAGTAGTTCCAGTTCCATCAGCCACAGCCCCGGTTTCATCAACATGTAACCATGCATCGATTACCGTTGCATTTCCTGGAACTTCGAAGGCATCATTGACAGTTCTTGTCTGGCCTGAAAGGTAATTTGGGCCATTCCATGTTGATATGGCAGCGGAGGTCACTTGGGTTAGCATTAGCACTGCTAAGAATCCAGCGATGAGCCCTTTTCGTGAACTGAGCATAAGCCAACCGGACCCTACGGGTCCGCGGCAACCTATCAATGCTCGCCCAACATATCATTTGTGAAAAAAAACAAAAATATGGATACTGGGTTAGAAATTGGAGCCACCAGCGAGAATTGAACTCGCGACCTCCTCATTACCAATGAGGTGCTATACCGCTAAGCCATGGTGGCGTATTTGCGGCGACCTACCATCTCGATATAACCGATTCGGATTTCAAAAATGTGAAGATTTGACCGTTTCGGTTAAACAGGTTATCCCTGTCAGCGGGTTTGCGGCCGAGATCGCATAGCCTGGTATTGCGCGCGACTGGAAATCGCGTGTCCTTGTGGCACGAGAGTTCAAATCTCTCTCTCGGCGCCTCTAGAGTATGCAGTACTATTACCTAGGTTTGACAATATGACATTATGGCAGTTGACTCTGAAGTACTGTGGTTCTTAGCCCTCGGGGCTTGGGCT
>MDTC01165341.1_pt1 | contig 22561 bp, 25 predicted proteins | sample 811181 | NCBI WGS metagenome assembly MDTC01 (sample SAMN05326644, study PRJNA326480) | marine metagenome | isolation source: seawater | place: Pacific Ocean: North | collected 2011 | reverse complement strand
GATCGTTGCTATTGGGTAATTGTTCATGGTATTTAAGATAGTTATATGAAAATACATAAGATTCAAGGGGACATAAGTTCAGAAATTGCAAAGTCATTTAAAGATAGTGTAGCCTTAGACACTGAAGCCACAGGTTTGTTGATTCCTGAAAGAGACAAATTAAGCTTGGTTCAAATTTGTAATGAGGGCGGTGATGTTTATGTAATTCAACCTGATCGAACTAATTATAAAATGCCTAATTTGGTTTCTGTTTTAGAAAATGACAAGATTCAAAAAATTGGGCACTTTTTAAGATTTGATAAAAGTGCACTTGAATATTTTCTAAAATGTAAAATAAAAAATATTTTCTGCACAAAAATTGCTTCTAAAATTTGTAGAACTTATACTGACTCACATGGCCTAAAAAATTTAGTTCAAGAGTTTTGCAATAAAAAATTGGATAAAAATCAAGGCTCAAGCGATTGGAATAAAAATATTAATGATCTAAATGACAAGCAATTAGAATATGCCGCCAATGATGTCGTCTATCTTCATAGAATTAAAAATGAATTAGAGAAAATGTTGATAAGAGAAGAGCGTATGGATATTTATAAAAAATGTATTGAGTTTTTAGACACAAGAATAGAATTAGATCAAAAAGGATTTAAATTTTCAATATTTGAGCATTAATGACTAAAGTTAATTATATTTCTGTTGCAAAAAAAGCTGCTGCTATTCAGATCTCTGAACTCAAGAAAATTAATAAAATTTTTGATAAATCTTTCGTTCGAGCAGCAGAACTTATGGCAAATTGTAAAGGCAAAGTAATTGCTGCAGGTATTGGCAAAAGTGGATTGATCGCAAGAAAAGTTTCAGCCACTTTATCTTCTGTTGGTATTTCATCTTTCTTTTTAAATCCGAGCGAAGCTAATCATGGTGATCTTGGACAAATTGACAAAAGAGATTTACTTTTAGTTTTTTCTTACTCTGGAAACACCTCTGAAATTACAAACATGCTTAGATATGCAAATAGATTTAATATTAAAATTATTGGAGTAGCCTCAAAAAAAGATAGCCTTCTTTTAAAAGCAAGCGATGTAAAAATTCTTTTGCCGCGAGTTAAGGAGTCTGATCCAACAGGTATGGTTCCAACAACTAGTACAAGTATTACTTTATTGTTAGGTGATTGTTTGGCGGTAGCACTCATGAATAAAATGAGTTTTTCTAAAGAAAGATTTAAAGTTTTTCACCCAGGTGGAAATATTGGACAGACTTTGTTGTTGGTAAAAGACATTATGATTACTGGAAATAAATTACCTAAAGTTAGTGTTAACAAAAATATTTATGATGCTACTAAAATAATAGATCAAAAAAAACTTGGTCTTGTGGTGGTAATGGAAAAAAATAAAGTTAAAGGAATATTAACAGACGGTGATACAAGAAGAGGAATTAAGTTTTATTCTAAAAATGATCATTTAAAAAAATTTATGACTACAAATCCACTGTTTATTTCTGAAACATCGCCTGCCTCGAAAGCTTTGTCATTGATGAATGAAAAAAAAATTACAAGCTTATTGGTTGCCTCAGAAAAAGATTATAACAAATCAAAATCAACTAAGAAATTAAAGGGAATAGTTCACATTCATTCTCTTTTGCAATATGGAATAAAGTGAAGAGTAGAAAAAAAAACCTTCTTTTCATACAACTTACTATTTTTCTCTTAGCCGTTGCATTATTGTACAACACTTATAGTGATAATAACAAAGAGTCTGAAACTTTTGTTAAAGTTGAAACAGAAACTAATCCTGATACTAATTCTTTTACAGATATTGAATATTCAGGATTTGACCTTACCGGAAATAGATATTTGTTAAAAGCAGGAAAAGCAGACTTTAAAACTGCAACTCCCGAACTTATTAATATGAAAAAAGTTGAGGCAAAATTTTATTTAAAAGATAATACAATTTTAACTGTCATAAGCGAAGAAGGACTTTATAATAACATTTCGCTAGATATGGAGTTTGTAAAAAATGTTCAAGTTGACTATTTGAGCCATAATTTACTTTCTGATTCATTATCTTTTTCAAATTCAAATGCTAAATTAATTGCTACTGGTAATGTGCGAGGAGAAAGTATAGAAAAAGGAGAATTTACTGCTGATAATGTTGAATATAACATAACAGATAAAACTTTAAATTTATCCATGTTTGGCAATGAACAAATAAAACTTAAACTTAAAAACTAATGAAAAAAGGCTTTAGAATAATTAAATTCAAAAAAGACAAACCTGTCTTTCAGATTAAAGACGTTAGTAAATCTTTCGATGGTAGACCTATTCTAAAAAAAATTAGTATGGAACTCTACCCTGGAGAGTGTGTCGGCTTATTAGGTCCTAATGGTTCAGGAAAATCAACTCTATACAGTTCAATCATAGGAGAAATTTATGCTGATGCAGGTAAGATAATTTTGAATAGTAAAGAAATTCAAGATCAGCCTGTACACATAAGATCAAAAGCTGGCATTGGATATTTAAGTCAACAGAGAAGCGTATTTGATATGAGTGTTTACGATAATATTTTAGGAATTTGTCAGCTAGTAATTAAAGAGCCTGTGAATCAAATTAAATTAACAGAAAGATTGCTAGATGAGTTCAATCTTCAACATCTAAGAAACATTCAAGCTGCAAATTTATCAGGTGGGGAGGTGAGAAGATTAATGCTTGCACGTTTACTAATTAACAAACCAAGTGTTGTCTTGTTAGATGAACCAATGGCAGCACTAGATCCTATAGTAGTTCAAGACATACAAAGATATATTTTAAAACTTCAAAATTTTGGTTGTGCGATTTTAATAACAGATCACCAAGTTAATAATCTTTTTGACATTGTTGACCGTGCTTATGTGCTTGGCGAACAATCTATTATTGCTCAGGGTACGCCTAGTGAAATATTAAAATCTTCAAAAGCAATAGAACTTTACTTTGGATCTAATTACAGGGCGTAATTGACATGTTAAACAGAAGTTTCTCGCTACATGTTTCAAAGTCAATTAAACCTTATCGCAAAATAATTCAAGTTGATCCGGATAAATCTATTTCTATTCGTTCGTTTCTTATTGGAGCTATCAGTCAAAATATTTCTGAAATAAAAAACGTTTTAGAATCTGAAGACATTTTTTCTTGTATTAGTTGTCTAAGAAAATTAGGTGTTAAAATAAATAAATTAAAAGCTAAACATTATCTTGTCTACGGCAAAGGTTTAGGTTCGCTATACGCTAAAAAAAATACAGTTTTAAATTGCGGGAACTCTGGAACAACTGCACGACTACTTATTGGTTTGCTATCTACAAATCCAGATATTCATATAAAAATTACAGGTGATCATTCTTTAAACAAAAGAAATATGAGCAAACTTATCAAGTTAATGAGTGAATTTGGAACAACTTTTATACCCAGAAATAAAATCAACTTTCCTTTAACTCTTGTTTCTTCAGAAGTACCAATTGGTATAGACTATAAAGCAGGGGTCTCGGCTCAACTAAAAAGTTCAGTTATACTTGCAGGTCTTAATTCAAACGGGTTTACAAATATAATTGAAGAAGAAAAAAGCAGAAATCATACAGAGAATATGCTTTTACAGAATCTCAATGTTTTAAAAATTACAAAGAATAATAAAGATCAAAACAATATTAAAGTTTTTGGTAAAAACTATCTCAATCCTTTAAATATCAATGTTGGAGGAGATCCAAGTTCTGCGGCTTTTTTTACAGCACTCACTTTACTCACGCCTCGTTCACATTTAAAAATTATGCATGTGGGCTTAAATCCAAGAAGAATTGGGTTTTATAATCTTTTAAAAAAATATGGTGCTAAAATTAAGTTTAAAAATATTAAAATGATTAATCACGAACTGATTGGAGATATTGAAGTTCAAAGTAGCAAATTAAAAGCTATTAAAGCAAAATCAGAATATTATGTATCAGCTACAGATGAATATCCTATTCTTTTTGTTATTGCCGGTCTTACTAAAGGCACATCTATTTTTAAAGGTATTAGTGACTTAGCAAATAAAGAAAGTAATCGTATTGAAGAAATGAAAAAAATATTAAATCAAATTGGTATTAAATGTAAATCAACTAAGAATGAAATGAAAATATTTGGTTCATTGAAACCAACAAAAATAAATCCTAAAATTAAAGTTCCTAATTTGGGCGATCATCGTATTTGCATGAGCACTGTTATTTTGTCTTTGGTTACAGGTATCAAAGCAGAAATTAAAAATTTTGAAACTGTAGGAACATCATCACCATCTTTTTTAAAAATTATTAAATCTCTCGGGGGAAACTTTGAAATTAAAAAAAAATCATAAGTTAATTATTGCCGCAGATGGCTCTGCGGCAAGTGGCAAAACTACAGGTGCAAAAAAAATATCAAAAAAATACGGTTTACAATTTTTATCTTCTGGACTGCTTTACCGTTACGCTAGTTATCAATTAATTAAGCATAAACCCAAAAATAAAATTTTTTTTTTAAAAAGATGTTTTAGTAATTTAAACTTAAAGCAATTGACCAATAAAAATTTACATTCTCCTGAAATTTCAGCCCATACTTCAATTATTGCAAAAGAAAAAAAAATTAGAAACATTTTAAAAAGCTTTCAAAAAAAGTTTGCTAGTAAATATAATAAAGTTTGTATTGAAGGCAGAGATATTGGTACAGTTATTTTACCAAAAGCTGATATAAAATTTTTTTTTAAATGTAATTTGAATGTTGCTGCTAAAAGAAGGTTTAAAGAACTTAGAAAAATAAATAAACGTATTACGTTCTCTAAAATTAAAAAAGACATGCGTAATCGCGATAATTTGGATAAAAAACGTAAAAATTCTCCTTTGATTCAGGCTCAAAATGCGGTAATTGTCCGAACTGATAAATTAAAAAATATCAAGGGCATGCTAAATAAAATGTCTGAAATAATTGAAGCAAAAATTAAAGATAAATATGGCAGTTGAAACAATTCACGAAGAATTATCTAGCTCTCAAAAAGAGTTTCAGAACCTTCTGAATGATGATTTTAAGGATCGTAAGCTTAAAGAAGGTGAAATAATTAAAGCAACTGTAACCGAAATCACAAAAAATTTTATCGTAGTAGATTGTAAGGCAAAAATGGAAGGTATGATTCCAATTGAAGAATTTAAAAATGATGATGAGTTATCAAAATTAGAAGTAGGATCAAAAATTGAAGTGTTTTTAGAGAGAGTTGAAAGTTTTAAGGGTGAGATAGTTATCTCTCGAGAAAAGGCCAGACGTATGAACGCATGGAACCGAATGGAAAAGGTTTTTGAAACAGGTGAGGAAATTACAGCTTATATCACGGGAAGGGTCAAAGGGGGATTTATAGCTACTTGTGATGGACTGCCAACTTTTATGCCTGCTTCACAGATTGATGTTAGACCTCTCAAACGATTCGACCACCTAATGAACGTTCCTTTGAAAGTTATTGCTACGCGTATTGATAAAGTTAGAGGAAATGTTTGCACAAGCAGGCGTGCTGTCTTAGAAAAAAGTAAAGATAGTGAAGCAAAAGAAGCTTTAAAGAATCTAAATGAAGGCGATATAATTGAAAACGCAAAAGTAAAAGCAACTACTGATTGGGGAATTTTTTTAGATATCAATGGTATTGATGCCTTACTACACGTTTCAGACCTATCTCATGGTAGGGTAAAAAAACCAGCAGATCTTGTTACTATCGGACAGACTATGAAAGTAAAAATTTCAAAAATTGATAAAGAAACAAATCGTGTTTCTGCTTCAATCAAAGCTTTAACGGAAGATCCTTATGAAAGTCTAGATAAGAAATATAAAATTGGATCTATTTATACGGGCACTGTAACTAAGCTAATGGACTATGGAGCATTTGTAAGATTGGAAGATGGTATAGAGGGATTAATTCACAGTTCAGAATTATCTTGGACTAATAAAAATGTTCAGCCTGCTAAAGTTTTATCTGCTACTCAGGATGTGAAGGTGAAAATAGTTTCTATCGATAGTAGCGCTAAAAGAATATCGTTATCCTTTAGAGAAACTTTACCAAACCCGTGGAAAGAGGTTAAAGATAAAGTAGGCTCAATTATTGAAGTTAAGATTAGTAATATTACAGATAAAGCCATCTTCGCAGATCTAGACAACGGTTTAACTGGTATGTTGCATCACCGAGAAATTTCTTACCAAGAAGAAAATCAGGACCTGAAAAAATTTAAAAAAGGACAAAAAATAAAAGTTAAAATTGTAGAGTTAAAGGACGATAAACTTAGATTTTCAATTCGAGCACTACAAAAAGATCCATTCGATTGGTTCAAAGAAAACAAAAAAAAAGAAGGTTCAATTATTACTACTAGAGTTCATGAGGTTTTAAAAACGGGAGTAAAAGTATCGGTAGACCCTGATAAACATATTATTGTAATGATTAAGAAAAATCAATTAGCGAAGGAAAATGCTGATGCGCGACCAGAAATTTTTGTACCTGGTAATGCTCTAGACGCCATGATTACAGACTTAGATTTAGATAAAAGAGACGTGGCATTAAGTGTTAAAGCTGCTCAAGTTTATGAAGAGAAAAGCTTGGTAGCAAAATTTGGAGTAAACGCGGCAAAATCTGGAGCAACATTAGCGGGTATCTTCCAAAAAGCTTTAGGCAAGAAGCCGGCAAAGAAAAAGAAAGAAAAAGAAGAAAATTAATTCTTGGTTAAATCAGAAATTATTAAACAACTTCAAGAAAAATACCCTTCATTAAATCGTTATCAGATACAAGCTGTTGTTGACATTATGTTTAACACGATTGCGAATAGTCTAATTAAAGAAAAACCAGTTGAACTTAGAGGTTTTGGAAGGTTTTCAATTAAAACTATTAAAGCTAAATTTAATGCGAGAAATCCTAGAACAGGTGAAATTATTTATGTTCCGGAGAAGAAAAAAGTTTCCTTTAAAATGTCAAAACATTTAAAACAAAAGGCAAATAAAGAAACAAAAAAATGAAAAAAAATATATTCTTAGCTTTAGACTTTGACTCTCTTGATAAAGCTTTACAAGTAACACATCAAACTAAAGATTATTTAGCTGGTATTAAAATTGGCCTCGAGCTTTACAGTACTATAGGTTTAAAGGGGGTTAAAGAATTTGAACAATTTAAATTGCCAATTTTTTTAGACACAAAGATTTTTGACATTCCTAATCAAGTTGCTAAAACGATTAAAGTCATTTCAGAACTTAAATCTATAAAATATTTTACTATACATTCCTTAGGGTCTCTAGAAATGCTAGAAGCTGCTAAAAAGGCAGCAAGTGGTTCTGGCTTAGAGTTTTTAGCAGTGAGTATTTTAACTTCATGGAATAAAAATGATCTAGAACATATTGGTATTAATAATGACGTTAAAGACCAAGTTAAATTATTAATTAAACTTGCATGCCAAGCTAAGCTCTCTGGTGTAATTGCTTCTGCACAAGATATAAATCTTGCTCGACAAATATCAAAAGAAATTAAAATTTTTTGTCCTGGCATTAGAGGAAGTAAAAATACGCAGGATCAAAAACGAACCTTAAGTTATAAAGAATTTAATGCCATTGCAGATGACAAATGTTTTGCTGTCATTGGTAGACCTATTTACGAAGGTAATGCTTTAGAAAATATCAAAGATATTATTAACTCGGCAAACTAATGCAAGCAAAGGTATGTGGTCTAAAAACAGCTGATCAAGTTGAAAATTGTATCGAGCATGGTGCGAATTTTTGTGGGTTCATTTTAAACTACAAAAAAAGTCATCGCTTTATAGACTATCAAACAGCTGCACATCTTACGAAGATTAACAAAAAAAACACCTCTTATGTTGGCGTGCTTGTGAATCCAACTATTGGTGAAATTGAAAAATTTTCTAATCTAAATTTAGATTATTTTCAAATTTATGGAGAACAAAGCATAGAACAATTGATTTCTATTAAATCAAAATATAATAAAAAAATTATTATGGCTTTACAAATTAAAGAGGAAAAAGATATTTTGACTTATAAAGTTTATGAAAATATTGCTGACATTATTTTATTTGACAGTTCAGGTTTGCAGCAATCTTTAAGTTGGAATTACGATTGGATTAAATCAGTTCCTTCTTCTGTTACAAAAATGCTTGCAGGTAATATCAATATAAGTATGCTTGAAAACTTAAGAGAAATAACGGATATTGTGGATGTTTCTGGAGCTTTAGAGACAGATAAAGTAAAAGACATAATTAAAATCAAAACATTTTTAGAAAAAATAAAACAGATTAATGATAAAAATTAAAAAAGGTATTCCATTAATTGACCAGCACGATGGAAACGGGATGTGGGGTGGTAAATTTGGAGGTACATGGGCTCCTGAAACCTTAAAAAAACCTATTGAGGATCTTACTCAACTTTTTCAAAAATTGAGGTACGATAAGCAATTTTTAAAACAAAGAGATTACTACTTTAATAATTATGTAGGAGCCCCAACACCTTTTATTAAATTACAAAATCTAAGTAGACATTTAGGTGGAGCACAAATCTGGGCTAAAGTTGTCTCTGAAAATAGAGGCACTGCACATAAAATTTATGGTGCGGTAGTTCACTGTTTAATTGCAAAACATTCAGGAAAAAAATATGTCTGTGGGGATACAGGAGCTGGAATGGCAGGCAAAACCTTGGCTATGGTAGCAAAAGAATTTGGACTTAAGTGTAAAATTTTTATGGGTACTAAGGATATAAAAAGACAAAAACCTAATGTAGATGTTATGAAAAAATTTGGTGCTGAAGTCATTCCTGTGACGACTGGCAGTCAAACTTTAGTTGATGCCGTAAGTGAATGTATGAGATATTGGGTCGCAAATTGTTTAACAACAAATTTAGTAGTAGGGTCAACAGTAGGTCCCAATATTTTTGTTAAAATTTGCGCTTGGTCAACAGCTCAGATCTCTAGGGAGCTTAAAGTCCAAATGAAAAATGTATTTAAGACAACTCCCAAAAAAATAAAACTCATTAATTGCGTTGGTGGCGGAAGCTCGGCTATGGGATTTTGGAATGAATTTATGGATTATAGTTCAAAACAAATTGAGTTTATAGGTGTTGAGGCAGGTGGGCCTAAAAATAGCAGACATCATGCAGCACCACTTACCAATAGTGCTAAAATTGGAATTTTACATGGAGCAAAACAATACGTCATGCAAGATAAGGAAGGCCAGATTAGTGAAACAGAATCTATATCTGCAGGTTTGGACTATCCGGGTGTAAGCCCGCTACATTGTTTTTTAAAAGACGCTAAAAGAGCAAGATATACTTCGGCTACTGATGAAGAGGCATTAGCAGCTTATCAATTAGTTACAAAGTTAGAAGATATTTCTCCATCTCTAGAACCTGCTCACGCATTTGCAGAGGCTATTAAACTTGCCCCTAAACTAAATCCTTCAACTATTATTGTTGTTAATAGCTGTGGCGACTCTTTAAAAGATAAATTTATTATTAAAAAAAGACTAGGCAGTTACATTCAATGAGTTCTAAAATTTTAGAAACATTTCTAAAGTGTAAAAAAGAAAAAAGACCAGCTTTACTAACTTATACAGTTGCCGGTGACAGTAATAAAAAACAATCTTTAGCTATAATTAAAACTATAGCACAGCACGCTGATATAATTGAATTAGGATTTCCTCATAATACACCGATTGCAGATGGAGGACAAATACAAGAAAGCTCACATCGTGCTCTAAAAAATGGGATTAAATTATCTGATGTCTTTCAGATAGTTAGGAAATTTAAAAAAAGTAAATATACAAAACCCTTAATCTTAATGGGATACTTTAATCTAATTCTACAATACGGGTCTTTGTCTTTTCTTAAACAATGTAAAAAAATGGGTGTTGATGGTTTGATTGTTGTGGATTTACCTTACCCTGAAAATAAATATTTTGCTAACCAGTGTAAGCGATATGGAATTAATTTTATTCAATTATTGTCTCCAACAACTTCTAAGCAAAGAATAAAAAAAATTATTAAAGATTCTCACGACATGGTGTATTATATCTCTATGTTATCGACTACTGGAGGTAAGCTTAAATTATCTCCTAAAAGAATTTTAGCTAACTACAATCAAATTAAACAAATTAATCCAAAGAAGAATTTAGTCATCGGTTTTGGCATAACTACGAAAACTATTGCTGCATTAAAAAAAGCAGATGGGTTAGTAGTTGGTAGCCAATTATGTAAAGAAATTACAAGATCATTGCAAATTCGACAAAATCCTGTCACAAATTTAAATAAAATGGTATTAAATTTAAAAAGGAAAATTATTTGAACTGGATTACAAAATTTTTAAAACCTAAAATTACATCTTTATTCAAAAAAAAATCTGCAGAGTCTGATCAGATTTTGTGGACAACTTGTGAATGTAAAAATCTAATTTACAAAGAAGATTTAGAAAATAATTTAAATTGTTGCCCTAAATGTGGAGCTCATCATAAATTAAGTTGTAAAGAACGATTTCAAATTTTTTTTGACAATAAAGAATACGAAATTATAGACACCCCTCTTCCTAAGGATGATCCATTAAATTTTATCGATAATAAAAAATACACGGATAGACTTAGATCAGCTAGAAAAATTACTAAACAAGATGATGCGGTAGCTATAGCAACAGGCAAAATTGAAAACATGCAAGTAACGGTAGGAGCACAAGACTTTAGGTTTATAGGTGGTTCTTTTGGAGCTGCTAGTGGTGAAGCTTTTATTCATGGAGCACAGCATGCAATTGATAACAAAAATCCTTTCGTATTTTTTTCTTGCAGCGGGGGTCAACGGATGATGGAGTCGAGCATTGCATTAATGCAAATGAGTCGAACAGTTCTTGCTGTTAATGAATTAAAGAAAAATAATATTCCTTTCCTTGTCGTGTTAACGAATCCAACAACAGGTGGTGTTACTGCGTCGTGGGCAATGTTAGGCGACGTCTTAATTGCTGAACCTAAAGCTACAATTGGTTTTGCTGGTAGAAGAGTTATTCAAGACACTGTTGGAGAGACATTGCCAGAAGAGTTTCAGACAGCAGAATATGTAAAAGAGCATGGTGGTATTGATCTTGTGGTTGAAAGACAGTTTTTAAAATCAACAATTAGCATATTACTATCTGTCTTATTGAAAAAAGCAGAAACTCAGGCTAATACTGACACTTCAAATGTTGTCACATTCGATAGCTCTATACAAGAATCTTCAAAAGCGTTATAGTCGTAGAATTAACCTTGACCTTGAAAGAATCCAAAAAGTTTTAACTACACTCGCATTTCCTCATTTAGAACTAAAGCAAGTAATTAATATTTTAGGCAGTGATGGGAAAATGAGTACATCTGCCTCACTTCAGTATTTCTTAGAAGCATATAAAAAAAATGTAACAACATTTTCAAGCCCTCACCTTTATGATGTGAAACACAGATTTTGGTTAAAAAATAAGTATATTTCAATTCGAGAAATAAAAAAATATATTAAGATCATTGAGTCTACAGACTTGCAGTTAACATTGTTTGAATTATTAACTTGTGTTTATATTTTAGCTGCTAAATCTCAAAAAAATGTTCACTATCATTTGGTTGAAGCAGGATTATTGTTTAAAAAGGACAGCACTAATTTATGGCCTGAACCTAAAGCTCAGATTGTAACTCATATTAATTTTCAACATCAGGACTGGGTTGAACCACAAACTATAACTGAAATTTGTAAACAAAAACTAGACTCGCTTTCACAAAATACTACGATTTATATAGCTAAACAGGATCCTAGAACCCTTAAAATAATTAAAAATATTTTAAAAAATAATAAAAGTAAAAAAATTTATGCCTCACAATTCAAAATAAAAAAAGTTAAGAAACATTACCTCTATAAAGATCAAAAACATACAATTCCTATTCATTCTAAAAATGTTAATTCTAAAGGACTGCTAGAGAATCTTGCTTTAGGGATCAAAGTGGCGCTTGATTTGGGTGTGCCTAAAAAAACTATTATTAGAACTATTCCTAAAATTAAATTTGAAGGAAGAGTTCAATATTTAAACAAAGGCAAACTAAAAAATCTTCTAAATCACAATGAGCAACTGTTAATTGATGGGTGCCATTCTATCGCAAGTGCAAAAAATTTATGTAATTATTTAAAAACTTTGAAAGGACCAATTTATGGTATTTGGGGTATGCAAAAGGGTAAATTGCCAGATCTTTTTATTAAATCATTTAAAAATATATTTGAAGAGTTAGTTACAGTAACTATTCCTAATCAACCGAATGCTTTGAAAGCGAAAAAACTAAAATCTGTAGCCCAAAAGTATATACCAACTAACGACACTTCAAATATTCAAAAAGCATTAAAAAAATTATCGTCTAAAGAGAAAAAGACTATTGTAATTTTTGGAAGTTTATATTTAGTTGGAGAAGCTTTAAGTAAAAATTAAATATTTTCTTTAATCCATGAGACAATATTAGATTTCGTTGTAGCGCCTACCTTAGTTGCTTTAAGTTGGCCGTCCTTAAATAATAACATTGTTGGAATTCCACGAATGCCGTATCTAGTTGGCACATTAGGTTCTTCATCAATGTTATGTTTACCAATGACGACATGGTCTTGCATTTCGTTTGAAATTTCCTCAAGCACAGGGCCTATTTGCTTGCACGGTCCGAAAATTATTATATCGATGAACCCCCCCTTACAAAGAGTAAGGGGGGTCATCGACACCATTCTGCCCAAAAATCAACTATGACTGGCTTACCAGCTTTAATGACGTCTGTCTCAAAATTTTCGTCTGTTATTTTTTTTGTTGCCATAAAATCTTTTATCTTTTTATAACATATGAAAATTTTGTAAACTTAATGATATATTTTTGCCTGTTGGTAACATTAGAGTTTATGCAGCTTCATATTTTTTTTGTATATTTTCTACAAAAGTATTAATTTCATCTAAAAATTTAAGTTTTTCTTCGTTGTTTTCATTAGAAAACTTCTCTCTAAAATGATCACATTCTGTATAAAAATCACTGCATGTAGTCCATTTTTCTTTATTTGTACTCAATATTCTTTTAGCGATACCTTTTTTTACTTCTCTGAACATTGATTCTGGTAAAACTTGCGGAGCCTCTTGGTAAATAATTTTTTTGCCAAAATCAATTAAACGTTCATCTTCAAATTTATCCAGTAAAGTTAGTTTCTGTTCCCACGAAGCTTGATGCCAATTTGCCATCTTAGAGTTTTCTTTGTTGTCGACAAATTTTTGATAAATACTCTCTTCAGGCGTTATGTCGGATTGATCAGATGTGTCTTTTTTTTCTTCTGCTATTTCAGCTAAAGCTAAACAAATTCGATTAGCAAAGTCTTTGTTGTTTTTAATTAATTTTGCTCTTTTTAGTATAGTTGCTTTGTCTAAAGCTACATAAGGATCTACTTTAGAAGCGTAATCTAAATGTAAAAGCACAGGAGCTTTATTTGATCTTATTGTTCTTAAAAATTTAGGTGTTTTTTTCATTTCAACTTTGAGTTCAGCTTGGGACATCTTAAAATATAACTCTGGATCAAATCTTAAATCAAATGTTTGAACCCACTTGTATACTGGATGCAGTAAATGCTCTGGGTGTAATGGGGCCACTAAATATAATTTCGATTTTCCATAAAAATATTCGTTTAAACTAAAAATAGTCTCATCTCTTGAGTATCTCTCAACCTCTTCTCTGCTACCTGTTAGCATTGCAGACTTCCAGGTAATATTTTGATCTCTGTATATCTTTTGTAAAACGAGTTTTGTTAGATTTGCGTCAAAAAGAGCATTATGTGCGCCACTTGACTCAATACCGTTCATTCTAGCCAGAGACTCCAGTTTCATAACTGCATTACCTTTTTCATTTCTTTCTGTTTTAAAAACTTTATCATCCACAGCATAAGCTGCTCGAACAATATTTAATCCGTCTTGTCTCTTGTTGCCATTTGTGTTCGTTAAGTAAGGTTGTCTTAGATTTTTAAAAAATTCTTTTCTAAGCATTTCGTCATCAAAATTTATATTTGAATAGCCAATAAAAATCGCTGGACTCCATTTTTTAAAGGTTGTTTCTACCTCTTGTAGCATTTGATAATGAGAGTAGTTGGCTTTTGTTAATAAAGAAACGCTTGACTGATTCACAAGCAAGGCTCCCGCCTGAGGAATAGTTCCTTCTGGTAAACGACAACGAATATTTAATTTATCTAATTCTTGAAAGTTATCATTTACAAGAATAGCTCCAATTTCGATAATAGTGCCAAAAAAAGTATTAGATGAGTCTGTTTCCACGTCCCAAATAACCAGATTCATTTTTTTATTCCTATTTTTTTTTCTAAATCTAAATCTTTGACTCGTTGAGTTCTATTTTGTATTTTTTCCATTGATATTCTTAATTTTTTAAAATCTTCTGAAATTTGACTGTGACGAGTATCAATACTTAAAACTCTATCAACAAATCGTGTTACATCATCATAGATTAGACCTATCTCTTTTTGTATTAAAGTTGATTGCTCATACATTTCTTTGTTTTGAATAAGTAGTCGATAAGTCTTCAAAAAGCTCCAAAGTGTATTAGGAGAAACTATAACAACATTCTTGCTCCTAGCTTTTGCAACAAAGTTGGTTGGACTACTCTCTATTACTCGGAAAACTCCTTCAGATGCAACAAACATAAGAGCCATAGGCGCTGTCTCACCATCAAGAATGTACTTTTCTGAAATGTCATTAATTTGTTTGTTAATATCTTCAGCAAAATTCTTAGCATGAAGTTTTTTTTCATCGTTACCTTTTGCTTCAAGCATTTTTGTATAATTTTCCCAGCTAAATTTAGAATCTATAGATATAGACTCGTGAGGAGAACCTAATGTTAAAAAACAATCAACTCGTTTTGAATTTGATAGCGTATGTTGAAATTTATAATATTTTTTTTGAAGTGCATCTTCTACGATCTTTTCAAGGAATTCTTCACCGAGCTGACCTCTTTCAGTTTTATTATTAAATAAATTTTTAAAATCTATTACATTAGTTTTGAGGTCAGTAAGCTCTCTTTGAGCTGCATCAATAACTCCTAATCTTTCATTAAGTTTGCCTAGATCAGAACTAATTTTGCTATTAAGACTCTCAATACTAGATTTGACTTCACGCTCGACCCCTAGATCTTTTCTAAATTCTTCTTGATCATCTTTTCTTGTATCTAGTTTTTTATAAATTAGGCCCAAGAAGCCTGATAAAATAACCAATAAAACTAAAATTGCGTATTCCATATAATTTTTAAACAAATAAACATTGTAAAAAATACAATCTGCTAATTTAAGTATATGTTTAGATGGTAATTGAAAGATAAAGAGTACTAAACATTTAACATCTAAACTAGTAGTTTGTATTTAGTTTAATAATTATATATTAGCGTATTTTCTCTGTCAATCCTTGGTATTTTTTAATTATTAATATAAAGACTTCTTTCGATAATTATAATTTTAATTATTAATGGATAAAAATTTTTTTAAAAAAACAAGAATACTTGACGGAGGGATGGGTCAAGAGCTGTTAAATCGCGGAATTAAACCACATGGTACAATTTGGGGAGCAACTGCGTTACTTTATAAAAAATATCATAAAATTGTAATTGATACACATTTAGATTTTATTAAAGCTGGAGCAGAAATTATAGTCACGAATAGTTTTGGAAGCAGAAGAAGAAGATTGATTGATAATAATTTAGAAAAATATTTTAAAAAACTGAACAGAATATCTGGAGAGCTTGCGGTTAAAGCTGTCAAAAAATCTAAGAAAACAGTTTTAATAGCTGGCAGTTTGCCACCTCAAAACTTCACGTATTTTGCCGATTTAGGCAATGATCTTAAATTTATTAAAGATGGTTTTTTTCAGCAAGCTAAATGTCTTAATCCATTTGTTGATTTTTTTTATTTTGACGTAATGAGTAGTTTTAAAGAATGTGAAATTGGAATTCAATCAATAAAATCATTAAAGAAAAATTTTTTAATAGGAATACATATAAGAGAAAATGGAAAATTACCTTCTGGGGAAAAATTTATTACAGTAGTAAAAAAATTAGAAAAATATAATCCGATAGGAATAATTGTTGCTTGTGTTTCTATAGAACATTTGGAGCAAATAAAAAATGAAATAAAAAAAATAAATGTACCTTTTGGATTTAAAATAAATGCTTTTCAACATATCCCGGCCGGGTGGAAACCTGATGCTAATAATCCAAAAGTCCAGTTAGGTTCGAGAAGTGACCTTAATCCTAAAAAATTTTTAAGGATATGTAAAAAATTTAATAAATTAGGTGCTAAAATTATTGGAGGATGTTGCGAGATAACACCAGCACATATTAAACAACTTAAGAAGATGATTTAATTACCATGGCAAAATTATTTTATATTTCTCTATTATTAGGTCTCGTAATATATTTTGTAGTCCTGACTTATATTTATCTTTTTCAAAGAGATCTGCTTTACCACCCTTCTGTAAATAGTTATCAAGATGATAAAGTTAGCTTTGATTATGAAGAAGTGTTTATAAAAAATAATGAAGGAATTAAATTAAAAGGTTGGCTGCATAAAAAAGATTTAATTAATAAAAAAACTATACTTTTTTTTCATGGTAATGCAGGTAATCTAAGTAACCGTAATTACAAGTTAAATGAATTATCAAAACTTGATTTAAATTTCTTAATCGTTGCATGGAGAGGATTTAGTGGAAATCTAGGTGACCCTACTGAGAAAGCGTTGTACCAAGATGCAAGAAATTCATTGAACTGGCTTGAAAAAAAAGGAGTTAAGCAAAAAAATCTTATCTTGTATGGAGAGTCTTTAGGTACAGCTATTGCGGTAGAAGTTGCTCAAAATAAAAATTTAGCGGGAGTTATTTTGGAGTCTCCTTTTACTTCTATGGTTGAACTTTCTCAACAATATTATCCACTTTTACCAGTCAAATTTTTATTAAAAGATAAATATGAAACTATAAAAAAAATAAGAAATGTTAATTCACCTCTGTTAGTCCTGCATGGTAAATTGGATAATATCGTGCCATTTTCTATGGGTGAGAGATTATTTAATAAAGCAAACGAACCTAAGTTTAAATATTTTGTTCAAAATGATGACCACATGATGCGATATGATCAAAAGTTATTAGATGAAATAACAAAATTTATTTCATATATTAACAAGTAATGCTTAACTATTGTGGATTTGCAAACTTTTGTGTAATTCTATCTAATATTATTGCCAAAATCACGATGCCTGTTCCGCCAATTACTGCAGACCCAATATCCAATCGTCCTAAAGCAACATAAACGGTAAGTCCTAATCCTCCAGCGCCTATTAACGCAGCTATAACAACCATAGACAAGGATAGCATTAGCGTCTGATTTATACCTGCCATTATAGTTTTGAGGGCTAAAGGTATTTCAATCTTTATTAATATTAAAACTTTGGTTAAACCTAAACTTGAACCAGCTTCCTTAAAACCCTTTCCGACTTGCCTAATACCTAAATTAGTAAGTCGAATAGTTGGTGGTAGTGCAAAAATTATTGTGGCAATTACACCAGGGGTTAAACCGATACCAAAAAGCATAACAACAGGAATTAAATAAACAAAACTAGGAATGGTTTGCATAACATCTAGTATTGGTCTCATGATTGTTTCAAATATTTTACTTCTAGAACAAAGAATTCCTAAAGGTATACCAATGATTATACAAAAAATTACAGCTGTAAAAATCATTGCTAAAGTTGTCATACTTTCAGACCAAAGGTCTACAAGATCAATAAAGATTAAACCAACAACTGTTAAAATTGTAAATTTTAAACCATTAGTTTTGTAGGCAAAATATACAAATATTAAAATGGCGATCGGGAATGGAATTATATTAAATAAAGACTCAAGTCCGTTTAAAACTGTGTCAATGGGAGTGGAAAGTTTTTTAAAGAGTGGTCGTTGCATAAACAACCACTCTTTAATATTTTTTTCTACCCATTCAGCTATGGGTATATAAATTTCATAATCAGAAGGTGCTAATTTTAAGCTCACTATTCTGACTAACTAATTTATTTAATCCAGCTATCGAAAGTGCTTTGATTAGCTTTAATCCAAGCATTAGCATGCTTCTTAATTGCTCTTTCAGATTTCTCACCAGCGTTCATCTTCATGTTCTGAGCGGCCACATCTGCCAAAGGAATAGATGCTTTTTTTAGCATTTTTTCAATTTTAGGATTAGCTTTCAAGAAGTCAACATTGGCTGCAGGACGAATATCATCTGCATTGAAGCCCATATTAATTTTGGATTTTGTTGCATTAGCTACTTTTATAGCTTTTGTTTCACTGAAAGGAACTTCTATCCAAACAATGTCTTTTCCAAGCTCAAGAGCGCCAACTGTCCAATTTGGTGTCCAAGTATAAAACAAAACAGACTTACCATTTTTATATTTAGCTATAGCATCGGCCATAGACGCTGAATAATCTGCTTGCACAGGATTAATAAAATCGCCTAAACCAAGTTCAGCAAAATGTTTTGTGATTTTTTTTTCACATCCCCAACCTGGAGGGCAAGCGACCATGTCTGCTTTTCCATCACCGTTAGAGTCAAATTGCTTAGCGTGTTTTTTGATGTCCATTACAGTTTTGATGCCAAATTTATCCGCTGTTTTTTTGTCAATCAAATAACCTTGCAGACCACCTTTTGCCATTACATTCCCAACTGCTTTCACTTTGCCTTTAGCTTCTTTAATGTATGTATCGTGGGTACCAAACCAACCATTTACCCATAAATCTGAATCTCCAGCAGCTGCTGAAAGATAAAAAACTGACGGTTTCATTGTTTTTGGCTCTGATACTTTGTAGCCCATTTTTTCCAGAGCTTGTTTATAAACTTCAGCCTGAAAATAGCCGGTGTCCCAATTAGCTCTTGCCATTCTAACTTCAGCAGCATAAACCGCACTACTAATAGACAAGACACCAATAATTGACACTAAATATTTTATATACTTCATATTAATCTCCCTATTATTTATCTAAATACCTATTAACTCTTCTTTTTTGTAACATGTATGGTCATGTATTGTAACCGGACTCAACTAAAAAGTGAGTTATAGCAGATATGTACATGAGAGAAAATTTAAAGACATATTTGCGCAAAAAATTGTAAGAACGTTTTTAATTAAATTTGTAAACAATAAACTGATTGTTTTCATATACCAACTGAGCAGGAAATTTATTAAAAAGATTTTTTCTATTTTGATCTAAAATAAGTAAGCTGTTTTTATTAACCACATACCATTCTCTTATTTTGAAATCATCAATTTTATTATAAAGAACAGAATTTCTATCAGTAAACAAAGTTAGCACCCGTGGTTTAAAAAAAATAATAGTATTATCCTTTGGAACTGAAGTTTTTATATAACTAAATAATTCTTGAGATTCTTTATTATAAGGGCCATTTTTTACTTTGAAATCATTTTGCGTATTTTTATATATTTGAAAAGATGAAAAGAAAAAAAAAACTAATAATAAAATGTAACTTAAAAAATTTTTTCTAAAAATAATATTTTTTTTATAAACATTAAGTGAACGAAATCCTATGAGTAAAAAATAAATGTAAAAAGGAAGTATAGGAAATATATATCTTAAACCCTGTCTTCCTGGATAGGTTATGTATAAAACTAAAGTTATTACTGTATAAATAATTATTACTGGTGAAATTTTCCACTTTTTTTTTAAACCTAAGAATACAAAAGGAATAGTAAAAATATATATTACAAAACCTATTATATCTGTGTTGTAAAGAAAATACTGAAAGTTGTTTTGCGAAGAGAAAAAATCTTTGATTAAAGCAGAATAATATAAAATATTATAAAGAATAGATTTTATATTCATGCTTTCAAAAACATCAAAGTGTGACTCTTGACGACTTGGAAAAATTGTAGAAAAATATGATATAAATATTGCAAAAATAATTATTGGAATTAGATAACAGAAAAGTCTCATCCTGCTACTTGTAAAACTCTTAAAAGATAAAAGCTCAATTGAAAAAAAATTAATTTTGGAAAAATAATTTTGAAAAAAAATTAAACTTAAAATACCAAAATATAATACTGGCAAAATAATTCCATGAGATCTGATAGTAGTTGATATCATAAAACATAAGCCTAAAATAAAACAGTATAGAATTGTGCTTAACAAAGATCTTTTTTCTTCAAGTTTTGTAATAATAAAAATAGATAAAGTTGAAAAAAATAAAAAAGGAATATCCGAAACTATTCTATCTCCAAATTTAAGTAGGTGAGGATTAAAAGCAAACAATGAAACAAGAATTAATCTTTCAGAGATATCTAGATCTTTTTCATATAAAAACCAAATTACAATTAAGAAGCTAATAAAAAAAAATAATATAATTGATTTAAAAATAATTAAATTTAATCCAAAAAAAATGTAGACAAGAGATATAAGGATTGGGAAACCCCAAGGATATGTTACTGGAGCTATTGGGTATGAAGAGGAGTTAACTGTTGCCTCGCTTTGCTTGATAAATTCTTCGATTGTGCCATTTGCAACACTTATTCCTTGCATAATGTATTGTGAAAAATCTCCACCCCAATTGTGTCCTGATGTCCAATTAAGTCCTTGGAACATCGAGCTTAATATTATGATTATATATAATGGTATTGTCTTTTTCATATCTAAAATCTATTGAGTAAAATATATACTAAAATTCAATAAAAAGACTTAAGCAGGCTTAAATTTAAACCAATTTCTTTATGAAGTTCTTTTCTAACAAACATAATATCTAGATGTGTTAAAAATCCATGATAATGATGTATTTGGTTAATATCATGTGGAATAAAACCTAAATCTTTTACAAAACTAACGTAGTCTGAAATTTTAAAATTATTTTCATTAAAATTTGCTGAGATAGGACACTCTAAATAGAGTATTTTACAATTTTTTAAAACCCTGTCAGACCCTTTTAGAATATCAATTTCCGATCCTTGCGTGTCAATTTTGATTAGATGAGGTAAGGGTAAATTATTTTTTTCAACAATTTGATTTAGTGTGGTTGTTTTTCTTTTTTGAGGAATAAGACCTTCATGATTACCAGTGGTTTCTTTGAAATAAGAGTCACCTGTTGAATTGTTATTGTTATAAAAATCTACAGTTTTGACTTTGTCAGATAATATTTCTATAAAGAAATTAAAATTTTTCTTTTCTAAATACTTCTTGTGAATTTCATTAGCTTCAAATAAATAAAAATTACTGCCTCTTAGTGAAGTTTGTTTGTAAAAATTTGACCAATCGCCTTTATTTGCTCCAATATCATAAACATATTTTATTTCTATTTTTTTTTCTTTTAGATCATTTAAAACTTTTCCAAATTTATTTCTAAATACATAATTTAGAATTCTCTTGGTAAATTTAGGAAACTTTAAAAGTATTCTTTCTATTAAGGTGTGTCTAAACTTTTCCATAATATTTTTACGAAGGTTTTACTGGTCGTTTTTAAAATTCTTAGAAAAGAAAAAAATAAACTTTTTATTTTAATTTGTCAAAATTAATTATCATATTGATTAATTCAATCTATTTATGTTTTTTAATAACGAAGCAATTTCATTAAATTGTCGATTAAGGGGATTTGATTTTCTCCAGACTAAGCCTATAGTTCGTTTGGGTTTTTGTTGTTGAAATCTACTTGCTGACACTTTTGCAGATCTTGTTTCGAAGGGTATAGAAACTTCTGGTATTAAGGTTACACCAATCCCTGCACTTACCATTTGAACTAATGTCGTCAATGTTGTTCCTTCCATGATGTTCTTAGGTACAGAAGTTATTTTACAAAATGATAAAGTTTGAGATCTTAAACAGTGCCCTTCTTCCAATAATAAAAGTTTCATATTAGTTAATTCTTTATTATTAGGAATGGGCTTGTTAGCCTCATTAATATGCCTAATGAGTAAAAATTCTTCCTCAAAAAGTGGGGCTTCGCTGAGCAAAGGTTCATTGGTCGGTAATGCTAGTAAAGCAAGATCTATTTTACCGTTTATTAAATAAGAAATTAATTTTTCTGTAACCGACTCTTTAGGTTCTATGATTATGTCTTTATACTTTTTCGAAATTGTTTTTAAAATCTTAGGTAATAGATATGGTGCTACAGTTGGAATAGCCCCAATTGATAGTTGGTTAATTTTACCTTCATTACCAGCTAAATGTTTGAGATCATCGAATGATTGAATAATAGTTTCTGCTTTATCAATTAATGCCAGGCCAGTTTGAGTTAGATAAAATTTTTTACTACCTCTTTCAATTAACTGACCCAACGACTCTTCCATTTCCTTAATTTTCATTGATAGAGCAGGTTGTGAGATATTTAGATCATCAGCTGCTTTTTGAAAGTTTTTGTGTTTTGCAACTGCCAGAAAATACCTTAGTTGCTTAGCTGATATATTGTTCATAAGAAAAAGTTATGTTAACTATAATTAAATATAATTATATCTTATGTCAATATCATGCTAT
>MDTC01186192.1_pt1 | contig 22562 bp, 15 predicted proteins | sample 811181 | NCBI WGS metagenome assembly MDTC01 (sample SAMN05326644, study PRJNA326480) | marine metagenome | isolation source: seawater | place: Pacific Ocean: North | collected 2011 | reverse complement strand
CATTCCAATTTCTTCAAAGGATCCTTCATCAAGAAGAAAGCGAATTCTTTCTCTAGCAGTTAATTTACCTTTTTTATGTTGGGCTTCAGTTCTTTTGTGGCCACCTCCCTTTTTAGCTTCTTCAATTTTTTTTTGAAGTACATTTAGTTTTTCATCCATTTTTTAATATTAATCTAGTTTAAGAACCGCCATGAATGCAGATTGAGGAATTTCTACATTCCCCACTTGCCGCATTCTCTTTTTTCCTTTCTTTTGTTTTTCAAGTAATTTTCTTTTTCGAGAAATATCACCTCCGTAACATTTTGCTGTAACATCTTTTCTGAGTGCTTTGACTGTTTCTCTAGAGATGATTTTTGAACCAATGGCTGCTTGTATTGCAATATCAAATTGTTGTCTTGGTATTAATTGACGAAGTTTAATACAAATTTTCTTTCCTATATTTTGTGCATTGTCTCTGTGAATAAGAGCTGATAAGGCATCTACTTGGTCTCCATTCAGTAAAATGTCCATCTTTACTAAATTTGATTGCTTGTAACCTATTGGTTGGTAGTCAAATGAGGCATAACCCCTCGAAATAGTTTTTAAACGATCATAAAAGTCAAATACAATTTCAGCAAGTGGAAGTTCAAAACTGAGCTCAACTCTGTCTGTTGAAAGGTATACTTGATTTATTAAAACTCCTCGCTTTTCAATACAGAGTGTGATAATAGACCCTATGTATTCCGATTTTGTGATTATTTGAGCTGATATATAGGGTTCTTCTACCTTTTCAATTGTTGATGGGTCTGGGAGGTCAGAAGGATTATTAACTAATAGTTTTTGACCTTTTTTGGAAAATGAAAAATAGGATACGTTTGGAACTGTAGTAATTACTGTCATTTGAAATTCTCTCTCTAAACGCTCTTGAATAATTTCCATGTGAAGCATACCAAGAAATCCACATCGAAAGCCGAAGCCCAAGGCTGCAGAAGATTCTGGTTCAAATGTGAGAGAAGCGTCATTCAATTGTAACTTTTCCATAGAAGTCCTTAGTTCCTCATAATCTTCTGTATCTACTGGGTATATTCCTGCAAATACCATAGGTTTTACATCTTCAAAACCATCAATAGGTTCTGCACAAGGTTTTTCAGTATGAGTGATAGTATCTCCTACTTTTACTTCATTGGCAACTTTAATTCCAGATATGATATAGCCCACATCACCTGCTTTTATCTCTTTTCTAGGTTCTTGGTCTAATTTTAGAGCACCAATTTCATCGGCAAAATATTCTTTTCCCGTAGCATAAAATTTCACTTTATCACCTTTTTTGAGTGTTCCGTTTGTAATTTTAAAGTAGGCTTCAATTCCTCGGAATGGGTTAAAGACTGAATCAAAAATTAAAGCTTGTAATTCACTTTCCTCGTTTCCAACTGGTGAGGGAACAATTTGAACAATTGTTTCTAAAATTTTTTGAATTCCCACACCAGTTTTAGCACTTGCAGAGATAATTTCATTTCGATTACAACCAATCAAATCAATAATCTGATCTTTTACTTCTTCTGGATTAGCACTAGGTAAGTCAATTTTATTTAGTATAGGTATAATTTCCAAATCATTTTCTAATGCTAAGTATAGATTAGAAATAGTTTGGGCCTGAATTCCTTGCGCTGCATCTACAATTAACAAAGCTCCTTCACATGCAGCAATTGATCGAGAAACTTCGTATGAAAAGTCTACATGTCCAGGGGTGTCAATTAAATTTAAGCGATACAAATTTTCATTATGAAGAAATTCCATTTGAATGGCATGACTCTTGATTGTTATACCACGTTCACGCTCAAGGTCCATATTGTCAAGTAGTTGGTTTTGGGTTTCTCGCTCACTAATTGTTTGTGTATGCTCCAAAAGTCTATCTGCCAAAGTACTTTTTCCGTGGTCTATGTGTGCAATAATGCAAAAATTACGTATATTTTTTTGTTTCATTGATGTAAAATTAAGCTATTTGAAGTAAATATTATATTGCTTTGGCATCTAAAAAAAACTTATATTTGTAAAGGAAAGCACTATGTTCATAAGTTTCTTAAAATTAACTACCAGTAAATATTTTTTTGAGATCTTTTTTGTTCAAAAACAATTGCAAACTCTTTCCCAAGTTCAAAACTTGTATTTAAATGAATAAGACTTTACAGCTTATAATTATTGTTTTGTTGACTCAAAATCTTCGAGCTCAAATCACCTCTTCTTGTTATGATGGCGAGGTTGGTGTTGTAGTAAGTCTACTTTACACTCAATTTGGTCCAAATGAAGTCTCTTGGGATATACAAGATATTGAAGGTAATATTTTAGCTCAATCTCCTTTTGCTTATGCAGCAAATTTTCTTTATGTATCTGATGAAGTTTGTTTACCTGAAGGAGAATCATATGTTTTTAACGCTTATGACACAGGTGGAAATGGTTGGGGCTCAAATTCTTTTTATGAGTTGGGAACCTGTGGAGGAAATTCATTACTAATTAATAACAATGGAAATTCTCCAGCAGGAGATGGCGTATCTCAAAACTTTTATTTACCAGTTGTAACAGATAATTGTTTTTGTTTTTCTCTAGATTTAGAACCTTCAAATGCTTCATCAGCTTTAGCCTCAGACGGTAATGTAGAAGTTTTAACTTATGCTGGGACTCCTCCATTTACTTTTGAGTGGTCAAATGGAGATACATCTCAAAACTTAAATAACGCTCCTCCAGGAGTCTATGTACTCTCAGTTGAAGATTCTTTAGGTTGCGAAGTTTCTCAAATGGTTGAAATTCAGGGTCCAAATATTTACATGTCTCCTGTTGATGTCAATGTCTGCACAGGATATTTTTATGATTCTGGTGGTCCCAATAATAATTTTTCTTCCGGTGAAAATTTTGAAATGACCATTTGTAGTGATGATTCTGAGTTAAGCACAGCTATTGATTTCATTTCGTTTGATTTGAGTGGTTCTTTCTTTTCTAGTCCACAAATGACCATATACGACGGGAGTTCTACGTTAGCCCCTATATTGTATTCCTATAATAGCTCGGGTGATTCAGCACCTGGTAATATCTCTGCATCAGAAACAAATGAATCCGGATGTCTTACAGTAGTCTTTTCTTCAAATAATTTTGAATCTAACGGATGGTTTGCTGAAATTAATTGTCAGTATCCATGTCAAGAATTTACTGTTGAGATTGAGTCGAGTGACTTAATCAATGGTCAAGGTGAAATAGAAGCATGTTCTAAGATTGATTTAAATGCTTTAACATTCTATCCAAGTAATGAATTAAATTATAATCAATCCGATAATACTACCTCTTTCGAATGGGACTTTGGAGACGGACAAGTTTCAAATTTACAGTCTCCTTCTCATTTATATGCCGAAGAGGGTGATTACGATTTAAGCATAATTGCTACTGATGTTAATGGATGTTCTGCTCAAACATCAATTTCTGTAATTAATGATGCACCAGGATTAACAACTTCCATATTCTACACCGATGATAGTGAAATATGTCCTGAGACATTTGTTCAAGTAAATGCCGTTGCACCTAATAATATTTCAGGAGAAACCTCATTTTTTGAAACTATTACTTGGGTTATTGTCGAAGATGCTCTTAATGTTGGTGAAGATTTTGGTGACCCAATTTATTTGCCTGATGGTAGTGGTGTTTCCTATGAAACTTTTGTTAATGTTACCGCCTTTGATCCAGCTGCTATATTAGACGATAACGATTTTGTAGAAGTCTGCGCAGAGATTGAACATTCTTATTTGGGGGATTTAGATATGTCCCTAACATCTCCAAATGGCACAACAGTTAGTTTGTTTACTCAAGTTGGTGGTGCAACATGGTTGGGCAATGCACTTGATCAGGATGCTACTCAAACACCTGGTGAGTGTTGGAGCTATTGTTGGTCGGTAGAACCTGAATTTGGGACTTTTGCTAATTCTCTAGGTAATACTATGCCCGCTCCCTTAGGCGGAAATTCAATGATCCCCGGCTCCTATGAACCCTTGGGAGATTTTTCAGATTTTGCTGGTTCTGGAGCAAACGGAGTATGGACTTTGACTATTACTGATAACTTAAATATTGATAATGGTTTTATTTGTTCATGGGGTCTCACCATGAATGTTGTAGGTGAAGAGGAAGAGGTTGTTGTTGACTCTTTAGTCTCTGAAGTTATTAGTTACAATTGGTATTGTGCTGAAGAACCTTCCTCCATAATTGGATATGATTCTACTATGATATCTGTTCAACCAAGTCTTCCAGGAATTCATACATATGTAATGACTATTGCTGATAATTTTGGCTGTGAGTACACAGAAGAATTTGTTTTAGATGTATATACTACTCCTCAGACAGCTCCAAACGCTATTTCAGAATGTATTGATACTTATGGTTTATCAGTAACTGATGTCCCACCAGGAGGTGGTTATTGGGAATGGCTCAATGGCCCCCTCGGAGCTGAGGTATCATTTGATCCAGACACTACTTCATTGACACCAAATATAACAGTATCCGAGCTTGGTTACTACTCATTCATTTTCACAGATTATTATTGCGGTTTGTCCGATCAAATGATTGTTGATTTTCAGTTAATCAATCCCATTATACCGCCAACTGCAGATGTTACTTGTTTTTTAGATAATACTATTTCTGTAATAGATCCAACCGGTAATGGAGGTCAATGGACTACTTTGCCTAACACATTCCTAGCTGATATTGAAGATCCTAATGCTATTCAAACTGTTTTAAGTGTATCAGATTATGGAACATATGATATTGTATTTACTTTAGATTTTTGCTTTGGATCAGATACAATGGCTGTAAACTTTTTAACAGTAGACCCTGATATCTTAAATCCAGGAATCCAAAAATGTGATTGGGATGTTGATTTAGAGGTGAATAACCCATCTAGTACTGGTGGCGTTTGGAATCTAATTAGTCAGCCAAATCATACTTCCGCTTATTTCTCTTCAATGGTTGATGAATCAATAAGTATGGAAGTTGACGACTTTGGTCACTATCAAATGCAATATACTATTGATGGATGTGAGACTTCTGACACTCTCATGGTTCAATTTAATCAAATTGTTCCTGCTCTGTTTTACGAAGACTTATTAAGATGTGAATTACAAACAGAGTTATCTGTTATAAATATTGGTATGGGGGAAGAATGGTCTATTGTTGATGCTCCTAGTCAAGCAGTATTATCTAATCCATTCGCCTCTGATATCAATATATCTGTTAGTGAATATGGAGATTACACTTTTGCTTACACCGGTTGTGATACAACCTTAAAATTCAATGTTTTATTTATGTGCGAATTAGAGGTTCCTAATGTGTTTTCACCAAATGGTGACGGATTAAACGATTTCTTTGTCATTGAAAATTTGACAGATGAGTATTATTCGTACAGTAATTTTAGTGTTTATAATCGTTGGGGTGATGAAGTTTTTAGAGACGGACACTATGGTCTGAATGGTACATGGTGGGATGGGCAAAGCACTCATCAAAATGACCCCCTTCTAGAAGGAGTATATTTTTATATTTTAAGGGTAGGTAATAAAGTTTCTGAGTCAAAAGACGAATACAGAGGAACTGTTCACTTGATGAAGTAAATTTTATGATACAAAATCATTATTTACCTAATATACGGGCAACATATTTTCCAATTATATCAAATTCCAGGTTTACTTGATCACCTTCTTTTAAAAATTTAAAGCAAGTGTTTTCATATGTATAGGGGATAATGCAAACAGAGAAATTGTCTTTCAAAGAATCAACTACAGTTAGACTCGTACCATTTATTGTAATAGAACCTTTTTCAACAGTAACTTCTGCACTAGTATTCTTGAGGTATTTAAATTTATAGACCCAAGATCCATTTTCTTCTGAAATCTGAGTGCAAATAGCTATTTTGTCTACATGACCTTGGACAATGTGCCCATCTAGTCTTGAGCCAAGTTTCATACTTCGTTCTAGATTGATTAAATCTCCAAGTTTAACGAATTTTAGGTTAGTTTTTATCAAGGTTTCTTGAATCGCAGTCACTGTATAGTCTTTTTCTGAAACAGCAACTACTGTGAGACAAACACCATTGTGTGAAATACTTTGATCAATTTTTAATTCAGAAACAAATTCAGCTTCAATTGTAAAGCTAGTATTTCCTTTTTTATGATCGATACGAGATATAAGTCCTATTTGTTCAATTATTCCTGTAAACATCCTAATAGTTTATTATTTGTTCTTCCATTAATTTAGGTAGCTCTCGCTCTTCATATTTTTGAGTTCTGAGCTGGGGTTCAAAGCCAGCTTCACGAATAGCGGACTGAATAGAAGATGAGGTAAATCGGTGAGGTGCTCCGGCTGCTGAAACCACATTTTCTTCAATCATGATCGAACCAAAATCGTTCGCTCCAGCATGCAAACATATTTGTGCTACTTGTTTACCTACTGTTAACCATGAAGCTTGAATATTCACAACATTGGGAAGCATTATTCTCGAAAGGGCAATCATTCTAATATATTCGTCTGCATCTACTGTATTTGATATTCCACGTACTCGCTTTAGCAATGTTCCATCGTCCTGGAATGGCCAAGGTATAAAGGCAAGAAAACCATTTGCTGTGTCAGGTTTTACCGATTGAACTTCTCTTATTTTAACAAGATGTTGGAATCTTTCAAGATGCGTCTCAACATGACCAAACATCATCGTTGCAGAAGTAGTAATATCTAATTGATGAGCCACTCTCATAACATCAAGCCATTCTTGTGCCCCACATTTACCTTTTGAAATCATTCTTCTAACACGATCATCAAGTATTTCAGCACCTGCTCCTGGAAGACTATCTAGTCCGGATTTAGTGAGTTTTTCAAGAACTTCTTTATGAGTTTTATTCTCCAATTTACTTATGTGAGCAATTTCTGGGGGACCTAAAGCATGTAACTTAATATTCGGAAATTTCTTTTTTATTTCACTAAAAATAGAACAGTAGAAATCAAGACCTAATTCTGGATTATGTCCTCCTTGAAGAAGAAGTTGTTCTCCACCATAACGAATTGTCTCCTCAATTTTTTTTGTGTACTCTTCAATTGTTGTAGTATAAGCATCTTTATGTCCAGGAATTCTATAGAAATTACAAAACTTACAATTTGCATTGCAAACATTAGTTGTATTTGCATTGCGATCTATTATCCATGTAACCTTGTTGCTAGGAACCATCTTTTTTCTGAGTTCATTAGCTATAAATATCAAGTCTGTAGTAGGAGCATTTTTAAAAAGATACAACCCTTCTTCAGCACTTAAGTGCTCAAATTTGCTAGCTCTGTCAAACAACTTATTAATTTCCATTAAAATACTTATTTTTACATTGTAAAATTAAGAAAAAATGTACTGCATAATACATAAAATAGAGGAGTCTTATTTAAAACTAGATATAGTTGTCCTGGCAGAGAATCAATCTGACTGGTCTTCTCTAAATTTGAGTATGATCGAATTAAATTATCTTAAATCTCAATTGAATTTACAACAGTCTAGTATTCAGATTAACCAGTATTCGCGTCGACTTTTTATTGAAATCATTTCTCTGAAAAACTTCGAAAGTTTAGCACGTGAAAAAGTTAGAATAATAGGATCAAACATTGCAAAAAAGTTGAATCAAGCAAAAATTGAAAAAGTTGGAATATTTTCACTATCTGATATTGATTTTTCTCTTGATCTTGCAGAGGGAATAGCATTAGCAAACTATCAATTTTTAAAGTATTTTAAGGACTCTGACTTAAAAAAAAATTCTTTAAGAAAAATATTAGTTCGTTCAAAGTCCTCTGAGATTGATCGACTTAATGCTGTTATCTCTGGAACTCTTTATGCTCGTGATTTAGTCAATGAGCCGCTGTCTTATCTCACCGCTGTAAAGTTTTCAGAAGAAATTTTAAAATTAGGAGATGAAGCAGGTTTCAGAGTTCAAATACTTAATAAAAGTCAGATTGAAGATTTAAAAATGGGGGGCTTGTTAGCAGTCAATAAAGGTGCTTTGGAGCCTCCAACTTTTAATATTTTAACACACTCTCCAGAAAATGCAGTAAATGAAAATCCTATTATATTGGTTGGAAAAGGAATTGTATATGATACAGGTGGTTTAAGTTTAAAGCAAACAACTAATTCTATGGATATGATGAAGTGTGATATGGGTGGAGGTGCTTCAGTGGTTGGAATTATCTATGCTTTGTCAAAAGCTAAAGTTCCTGTTAATGTAATTGGATTAATTCCTGCTACAGAGAATCGACCAGGAGGGAATGCGTACACCCCTGGGGATATAATACATATGATGGATAACACAACGGTTGAGGTCTTAAATACTGATGCTGAAGGTCGTCTTGTTTTGGCTGATGCACTTTGTTACGCAAAAAAATATAAACCTGAACTAGTTATTGATCTTGCTACACTAACTGGTGCCGCAGTTCGAGCTATTGGAAAGTATGGTATCGTGGCTATGGGAAACAGTCCTAAACAAGTTCTAGATGACTTGTTAGAAAGTGGTGAAAATGTATACGAAAGACTGGCAATTATGCCTTTTTGGGATGAGTATGCTGATTTATTAAAATCTGATATAGCTGATATGACCAATATAGGTCCTTCTGAAGCAGGTCAAATTACTGCGGGTAAGTTTCTTGAACATTTTACGGACTACCCATGGATACATTTTGATATTGCGGGGCCAGCATTTTTATCTAAAGATAATTTTTACAGACTAAAAGGTGGTACTGGTTCAGGAGTTAGAATCATCTTTGATTATTTAATTCGTAAGGCTCTATAATTTCATTTATATAATTTAAATTTCTCTTTATAATTACTTATGAATTATAATTTAAAATCAAAAAAAATACGATTAGGTATATCTGTTGGAGATCTGAATGGAGTAGGTTTAGAGATTATATTGAATACTTTTTCAGATAATCGAATTTTTGATATTTGCACCCCAATACTTTATGCATCATCAGATTATGTGTTAGACTATCAGAGTCAAGTTGGGTTAAAAAAAATTAGTTTTAATGTGGTTAAAAACCAAACTAATATTAGTCCAAATAAATTAAACTTGGTTAATTGTTGGTCGGAAAATATAGATCTTAATATTGGTCTCGAAACTTCTGTGGGGGGAGAGTTTGCATTAAAATCATTAAGTGCAGCAGTTGATGCCCTAAGAAATGAATACATAGATACCTTGGTTACTGCTCCTATAAATAAGCATAATATTCAGTCAGGTGATTTTAATTTCCCTGGACACACTGAATATTTAGCAAATCAATTTAGTGGGGGAGAAGCTTTAATGTTTATGGTAGCAGATTCTCTGAGAATAGGAGTGGTAACTGGTCATATTCCTATTTCTGCGGTAGCTTCAGCAATTTCTGAAGAAAAAATTACAGATAAGTTAAATCATATGTATCATTCTCTAAGAAAAGATTTTAACATTAGGCAACCTAGAATAGCTGTTTTAGGACTTAATCCACACAATGGAGACAAAGGAGTTATTGGAGTAGAAGACGATAAAATAATTAAGCCTGCTGTTCAAAAGTCTTTTGAATCAGGCAAGATGATTTATGGTCCCTATTCTGCAGATAGTTTTTTTGCTTCTAACATCTTCAAGCAGTTTGATGCTGTTCTTGCTATGTATCATGATCAAGGTTTGATTCCATTTAAAACTATGTCATTTAATAAAGGTGTCAATTTTACAGCAGGATTGTCGGTAATTCGAACATCACCAGACCATGGAACAGCTTATGATATTGCAGGTAAAAACATAGCAAACTTTTCTTCATTTAGAGCTGCCGTATTTAAAGCGTGTGATTTATATAAGAATAGAAGAGAATATTCATACTTGAATAAAAATCCATTAAAGTTTAGAACCTCTTCCGTAAAAAAATAAAATAAATCAATTTTTCTTAGTTTTAGAAACACATGATTTGTAATCGAATAAATTCATACATGTAAATATTTTTTATTTACATTTGCATGTTGTATTTAATTTATTCGCAAATGTTAATGAAATTTGTACTGCCTATAAATGGTCTTAAAGTTGGAGAGCATAATTACCAATGGAAGGTGGGTGCTGATTTCTTTAAAGAATTTGATAATTATGAGTTGCAGAAAGGTGACGTTGACATAAGTTTAGTTTTATTAAAAAAAATAAACTCAATTGAATTATCTTTTATTGCGAAAGGAGTAATTCTAGGCCTTTGTGATCGTTGTGCAGGAGATTTAAACCTTGTTATTGATCATAAAGAGTTGAGAGTGGTTAAGTTTTCTAAATCAAGTCAAATTGATGATGACTTTTTAGTTTTAGATAATGGAGAGCATGAAATAAATGTATCTCACATGATTTACGAAACAATTATTTTAGGCTTTCCTACCAGAAGAGTTCATGGTGAAAACTTGAATAATCAAAAATGTGACACTGATGTTCTTGAAATACTTCGTTTATTTGACGAAAAGAAAAATATCAAAAATGATTCTAGATGGTCACCATTAAAACAATTATTAACTGATAAACATAAGTAAAATGGCACATCCAAAACGAAAAATATCTAAACAAAGGCGAGATAAGAGAAGAACACACTATAAAGCTGAAACGCCAACAATTGCTGTATGCTCTACTACAGGTGAAGCTCATTTATATCACAGAGCCTATTGGTTCGAAGGAAAAATGTACTATAAAGGTAATGTAGTTATTGCTTAATAGGTCATTTAGAACAAAATTGAATCATTAATTGATTTCCGACTCCTTTTTTCCTTACGTTCAAAGATTTTATGTAGATTTAAATCCTAGTAAATGGGATTTAAGTCTACTTTTTTATTTTGGTGATTTAGTTGTTTCTCAATTTCAGAAAAATTCCTTTATTAAACTTTAGTCGAAATCTAAGTATATTTTTAAAAATGTTTAAATAAGTATGAACAATATCAAAGCTGCAATTACTGGAGTTCACGGTTGGGTTCCAGATTATAAATTGACTAATAAAGAATTATCAACAATAGTAGATACTAACGATGAATGGATTACATCAAGAACAGGAATCAAAGAACGTAGAATACTTAAAGGAGAAGGTATGGGTAGCTCTGATTTGGGGACTAATGCAATCAAAGGTCTGTTAAAAAAAAAGAATATCACGCCAGATGAAATTGAATTGATTATTTGTGCTACAGCAACACCTGACATGCTTTTTCCCTCAACAGCATGTATTATTGCTGATAAAATTGGAGCTAAAAAGGCTTTTGCTTTTGACGTGATGGCTGCCTGTTCTGGATTTCTATACGCTCTATCTGTTGCCTCTAAATATATTGAATCTGGTGAATATCGTAAAGTGATAGTTGTGGGAGCAGATAAGATGTCTTCAATAGTTGATTACGAAGATCGGACAACTTGTGTAATTTTTGGGGATGGATCTGGAGCCGTTCTCTTAGAACCAAATATAAAAGGAATGGGGATTCAGGATGCTATCCTAAAAAGTGATGGGTCTGGTAGAGATTATTTACATATGAAAGGTGGGGGTTCTGTAAGACCATCATCCTACAAATCTATTGATGAAAAAGCTCACTATATTTATCAAGATGGTCAAACAGTTTTTAAATTTGCAGTCACAAACATGGCTGATGTTTCAGCAGAAATAATGGAGCGAAATAATTTAAAAAGTGGTGATGTTGCATGGCTTGTTCCTCATCAAGCCAATAAAAGAATTATTGATGCCACTGCGAGAAGAATGGGGGTGGGGTCTGAAAAAGTAATGTTGAATATTCAAAAATACGGAAATACAACAAATGCTACTATTCCATTATGTTTGTGGGAGTATGAAAAAAAGTTAAATAAAGAAGATATTCTAATTTTAGCTGCCTTCGGAGGCGGTTTTACTTGGGGTTCAATGTACTTAAAATGGGCATACTAAATATTATCTAAACTAATTATTATGGCATTAGATCTTAAAGAAATTCAAGAACTTATAAAGTTCGTTGCAAAATCCGGAGCTTCAGAAGTTGCTTTAGAGATTGGAGAAATGAAAATATCAATTAAAACACCTCCTAAAAAAGGTAAAGGTCATGTGGAAACTGTAGTTCAACAGATACCTGTTTCACAAATGAATCCTGTTATAATGGAACCATCTTCTATCGTTCCACCCATAGTTCAACAAACCCAGGAAGCTAATTCATCCGAAAAAAATGAACGTAATATACCTGAAGAAGATGAATCAAAATTTATTACTATTAAGTCGCCCATGATTGGGACATTCTACAGACAACCCACTCCAGACAAGGATTCATTTGTTAATATAGGTGATGAGATTAGAGAAGGTTCAGTAGTCTGTATCATTGAAGCAATGAAATTATTTAATGAAATTGAATCTGAGGTGTCAGGTAAAATTGTCAAAGTTCTGGTAGATGATATGAGTCCAGTTGAATATGATCAGCCTCTATTTTTGGTAAATCCTTTTTAGTCTTCACTCTTAAATAATAAAGATGTTTAAAAAAATTTTGGTCGCCAATCGAGGAGAGATTGCTTTGAGAGTTATTCGTACTGCCCGAGAAATGGGTATTAAAACAGTTGCAGTGTATTCTTTGGCTGACGCAGATAGTTTGCATGTAAAGTTTGCTGATGAGGCAGTATGTATTGGGCCTGCAAGTAGCTCTGAATCCTATTTAAAAATTCCAAATATTATTGCAGCAGCAGAAATAACAAATTCTGATGCAATTCACCCAGGGTACGGTTTTTTAGCTGAAAATTCAACATTTTCAAAAATCTGTCAAGAAAATAATTTAAAGTTTATAGGTGCATCTCCAGAAATGATTGATGGTATGGGTGATAAAGCTAATGCCAAAGCAACTATGAAAGATGCTGGTGTCCCAACTATTCCTGGTTCCGAAGGTGTCTTAGAGAGCTTCGAAGAAGCTGAAACTCTCGCAAAAGAAATAGGTTTCCCGGTTATGTTGAAGGCTACAGCTGGTGGCGGTGGTAAAGGAATGCGGGCTGTATACCAATTAGAGGATTTATTATCTTCATGGGAATCTGCTAGAAAAGAAGCAAGTGCTGCTTTTGGAAATGATGGTATGTATATGGAAAAGTTAATTCAGGAGCCTAGACATATTGAAATACAAATTGTTGGAGATCATCGTGGTAAAGCATGCCATTTGTCTGAACGAGATTGTTCTGTTCAGAGAAGACACCAAAAGTTAACTGAAGAAGCTCCCTCTCCTTTTATGACTGATGACTTAAGAAAGCAAATGGGTATGGCAGCTGTCAAAGCTGCAGAAGCAGTCAAATACGAGGGAGCAGGTACTGTAGAGTTTCTTGTAGATAAAGATCGGAATTTTTATTTTATGGAGATGAATACTCGAATTCAAGTTGAACACCCCATTACTGAGGAAGTTATAAACTTTGATTTGATTTCAGAACAAATAAAAGTTGCTGCAGGTGAGAAAATACTTGGAAAAAATTATCAACCTTCTCGTCACTCTATAGAATGTCGAATCAATGCTGAAGATCCTTCAAATGATTTTAGACCGTGTCCAGGTAAAATAACTACATATCATGCACCTGGAGGGCACGGTGTAAGAGTAGATACTCATGTTTATGCTGGTTATGTTATACCACCACATTATGATTCAATGATTGCTAAGTTAATTGTTGTAGCTCAAACTAGAGAAGCTGCTATAGAAAAGATGAAAAGGGCATTAAGAGAATTTGTTATTGAAGGTGTCAAGACAACTATTCCATTTCATTTACAGTTAATGGATCACGAAGATTACCGTTCAGGAAACTATACTACAAAGTTCATGGAAGATTTTATATTTGATTCAAATTAGAACTAACTTGGAAACCTAATTTGATACTTATAAATTAAGATGAAATAATTATATTTTTAGCTAAATTGCCAGATTTAATTTCATTTTTATTTGTTCCACCTTGGCTTTAATTTTATCTGGACTGAAGCCACAAATATCATGCAATTGTTTTTGAGGCCCATGTTCTATAAAGTTATCGGGTATTCCTAAGCGGTGAACTTGCGAGCTGTACTGATTATCAGCCATAAATTCAAGTATAGAAGAGCCCATACCTCCTGAAACACAACCATCTTCGATAGTAATTATATGAGAATATTGTTGAAAAACTTCATGCAAAATTAAATGGTCTAAAGGTTTAGCAAATCTCATATCGTAATGGCCAATATGAAATCCATATTTATCATATTCCGAGCAAACCTCAGAAGCATAGTTACCGATATGTCCAAGAGATAAAATTGCAATATTTTTTCCAGATCTTAATTTCCTTCCAGTTCCAATTTTAATCGACTTGAAATCAGTTTTCCAATCAACCATAACTCCTTTTCCACGAGGATATCTTATTACAAATGGACCATGTTCTTTATTTTGTGCGGTAAACATTAAGTTTCTAAGCTCCTGTTCATTCATTGGAGCAGAAATTATCATGTTTGGAATACATCGAAAATAAGCTACATCAAATACTCCATGATGAGTAGGCCCATCTTCTCCAACTAGTCCGGCTCTGTCTAGACAAAAAGTTACATTTAAATTTTGTATTGCTACATCATGTACGACTTGGTCAAAAGCTCTTTGCATGAATGTTGAATAAATATTGCAAAAAGGAAGCATGCCTTGGGTAGCCATTCCTGCAGAAAAAGTTACTGCATGTTGTTCTGCAATTCCAACATCAAAAGCCCTGTCTGGCATTTCTTGCATCATATATTTTAATGAGCACCCGGTTGGCATCGCAGGAGTAACTCCGACAATTTTATTATTTTTTCTAGCTAATTCAATTATTGTATAACCAAATATATCTTGATATTTTTGGGGAGAAGCAATATTTTTTGCAATACTTAAAGATTTCCCTGAAACTTTATTAAAAAGTCCAGGTGCATGCCATTTGGTAGTATCACCATCTTCAGCAGGCTTAAATCCTTTTCCTTTTGTTGTAATGCAATGAAGTATTTTTGGCCCATCTATATTTTTTAAATCATTGAGAACATGAACCATATGCTCAATATTGTGTCCATCAATGGGACCAAAATATCTAAAATTTAATGATTCAAAGTAATTACTTTGCTCAAGCATTAAAGATTTGATTGAGTTTTCTATTTTTTGGACAATTGCTTGAGAATTTGGACCAAATTTACTAAACTTACCGAGCAAGTTCCATATATCATTTTTTACTTTATTGTAAGTTCGTGAAGTAGTAATGTCTGTTAGGTATTCTTTTAAAGCTCCAACATTTGGGTCGATAGACATGCAATTATCATTTAATATTACAAGTAGGTTTGAGTTTTCAGAACCAGCATGATTTAATGCCTCAAAAGCTTGACCCCCAGTAAGCGCACCATCTCCAATTACTGCAATATGTTGCTTGTCGTTATCTCCACTTAGTTTTGAGGCAATTGACATACCTAAGGCGGCTCCAATAGATGTTGAAGAATGTCCTACACCAAAAGTATCATAAACACTTTCGTCTCTTTTAGGGAACCCACTAATCCCTTTAAACTTTCTATTAGTGTGAAAAACACCTTTTCTACCAGTTAGAATCTTGTGCCCATATGCTTGGTGGCCGACATCCCAGACAAGTTGGTCAAAAGGTGTATCGAAAACGTAGTGAAGAGCTATTGAAAGTTCTATCACTCCGAGGCTAGCACCAAAATGTCCGCCATTAACAGAAACAATTTCCACAATGAACATCCTTAATTCATCAGATAACCGCCTTAAATCTGCAATATCTAGTGTTTTTAAGTCTGAGGGAAAATCAATTTTATCTAAAATATAAAATTTTTCTTTTGACAAGTTTTTATAGCTAAATTATAAATCAAAGTTACTAAACAATTGCCATATTTTAAAGTAAAAATTGTTTTGTTAAATAAAAAATTAATGACTCGCGCATCAAAAATAGTACCATACTTTAAATTTATCGTTTTTTTTTGATTAATTAATCACATAAATTCAACAATAAAAATTTAAATTTGCTTTGTAATCAATATGTAAAAAACAATTATTTTTTTCAAATGGATATAAAAAAAGTTTTAAAATCAACAATTTCAAAAGATTTAGTTCAATTAAAAGGTTGGGTAAGATCAAAAAGAGGAAGCAAAAATGTTAGCTTCATAGCTCTAAATGATGGTTCTACGATTCATAATATCCAGATTGTTGTTGAGGGAGATAAATTTGACGATACTCTTAAGCTTATCAATATAGGAGCGAGTATTTTGGTGCAAGGAAAATTGGTTGCCTCCAAAGGTGCAGAACAGACAATTGAATTGTTGGCACAGAAACTAGAACTCATTGGTCAAGCTAATCCAGAGGAATATCCTCTTCAACCAAAAAAACATTCATTGGAATTTTTAAGAGAAAAAGCACACTTAAGATTTAGAACCAATACATTTGGTGCAGTCTTCAGAATTCGTCATGCTATGTCTTTTGCAATTCATCAGTTTTTTAATAACAAGGGCTTTTCAAATATTCACACTCCTATCATTACTGGAGCAGATTGTGAGGGTGCTGGAGAAATGTTTTCCGTCAGTACATTAAATAAAGTTAATCCTCCTCTTGTGCAAGAAGGAGAAATTGACTACACCTTAGATTTTTTTGGGAAAGAAACAAATTTAACTGTTTCTGGGCAATTAGAGGCTGAGATGGCCGCTTTAGCTCTTGGTAAGGTTTACACATTTGGTCCAACTTTTAGAGCCGAAAACTCCAATACTTCTAGACATTTGGCTGAGTTTTGGATGGTTGAGCCTGAGTTTGCTTTTGCTGATTTGAATGACAATATGTCTTTAGCTCAAGAGCTACTTTCTTATCTCTGTTCTTATGCAATTAATCACTGTACAGATGATTTGACTTTTCTTAATCATCGTTTGGTTGAAGAGGAAAAGCAAAAGAAAAAAGAAGACCGCCAAGAAATGAGTTTGATAGAAAAATTGAAATTTGTTTCGGAGAACGATTTCGTACGAATTACTTATACTGAAGCTTTTGATATTCTCAGGAACTCCAAACCAAACAAAAAGAAGAAGTTTAAATATTTAATTGATGAGTGGGGTGTTGATTTTCAATCTGAACATGAACGCTTTTTAGTAGAGAAGAAGTTTAAAAAACCTGTAATCATCACTGATTATCCGAAAAATATTAAAGCTTTTTACATGAGAATGAATGATGATGGAAAGACTGTTCGAGCAATGGACGTTTTATTTCCCGGTATCGGAGAAATTATTGGTGGCTCTCAAAGAGAAGAGCGTTTAGATTTTTTAAAATCTCGAATGCACGATATGGATGTTTCTCATGAAGAGCTTTCTTGGTATTTAGATTCTAGAAAATTTGGAACTGTTCCCCACAGTGGCTTTGGTTTAGGTTTTGAGAGATTAATACTTTTTGTGACTGGAATGGGAAATATTAGAGATGTAATTCCATTTCCTAGAACACCTAACAATGCAGATTTTTAATTTTCATGCTAAAGCAGTCCCTTCAACAAAAAATTACACAGAAACTTTCTCCACAACAGATTAGGTTGATGAAGTTAATTCAGCTTCCAACTATTGAATTGGAACAAAAAGTCAAAGAGGAGATTGAGGAGAACCCAGCTATTGAAGAAGTTATAGACCATTTCGATAATTTAGATACAGATTCACTCGATTCCAATAAAGAGCAGTCTAGAGAAGGAGACGAAGTAAATATAGATGAGTATCTAAGTGATGATGAGATACCAAGATATCGACTATTGGCCAATAATATTTCTCCGGATAAAGAAGATAAATCTATTCCTATAGCTATGGGTGTAAGCTCTTTAGATTTTTTAGAAAGGCAACTTTCACTTCGAGATTTAGAAGACAAAAAGTATCAAATTGGAATCTTTTTAATAGGATGTGTAAGTGATGAAGGGTATATCAGAAGAGATATGTTAGCCATAGTTGACGATCTTGCTTTTTCTCAAGGCATTGAAACAAACTTGAATGAAGTTTTAGAAGTTCTAAGAGTAATTCAAGATCTTGATCCTCCAGGAATTGGTGCTAGATCTTTACAAGAGTGTATTTTGTTACAACTTGAGCGAAAACCTTTAAATTCTAATATTGAATTAGCTAAAGAACTTGTTTTAAATCACTTCAATGCTTTATCAAAGAAACATTACCAAAAGTTGATTTTTAAGCTTTCTGTTGATCAAGAATTTCTTCAAAGAGCAATAAATGAAATTAGTAAACTAAATCCTAAACCAACTGCATTTAACTCCAATAAGATAGTGCAGCACATAATTCCTGATTTCAAAATTACGGTATCAGAAGGTCAATTAGATTTAAAATTGAATACGGGAATGATACCCGATTTAAAAATTAATAGAGCTTATAGTGAAATGCTTGAGTCATACAAAAATCGTGGGAACAAGAATAATTCAAGAGAGCAAAAAGAAACAATCATGTTTGTCAAACAAAAATTAGATTCTGCATCATGGTTTATTGATGCAATTCGGCAAAGACATCATACTCTACTTAAGACTATGAATGCAATCATGAATTTTCAAAAAGATTATTTCCTGAGTGGGGATGAGGCTAATCTCAAACCTATGATTTTAAAGGATATTGCAGATATAGTTGAGATGGATATTTCAACAATTTCTCGTGTCGCCAACAGCAAATATGTGGATTGCCCTTACGGAACGTTTATTATAAAATACTTTTTTTCTGAAGCTATGAAAAATGAAAAAGGAGATGATGTTTCTACCAAAGAAATTAAGATTATCCTGATGGAAGTAATCAACAGAGAAGATAAAATAAAACCTCTAACAGACCTTAAGTTAATGAATATTTTAAAAAAACGTGGTTACTCCATTGCTAGAAGAACTGTAGCCAAATATAGAGAGCAATTAAATATACCTGTTGCACGTTTAAGAAAAGAGTTACGTTTGAAATAAATTTTTTTAAGATTTTAATTTTAATAAAACACATATGTATACGTATATAAGTTATTGATTTCTTAAATACTAATACATATATTTACAAATCAAACTTTAGTAAGCATGAAAAATTTTGATTTATACTCTCCAGATTTATTACAAGCAGCATCAATTCTCAAAGTTTTGGGACATCCCATTCGCATATCAATTATTGAATTACTTGTAAATTCAAAGCGTATGACTGTATCAGAAATTTTTAAAGCTTTAGATATTGAGCAAGCTATTGCTTCTCATCATCTAAACACCCTAAAGAACAAGCAAGTTCTTATTTCCGATCGAGTAGGTAAAAATTCATACTATTCAGTTTCTAACAAAAGCATAACTGAAGCAGTATTGAATATAAGAAGCTTACAAATAATTTGAATTTCATTTATTGGTTTTAATCATAGAATCTCACATTAAAATAATATTATAATCTTTTGTTAATTATGAAAAAATTCATTTTTGTTTTTTGTCTATTCTCATATTGTCTATCTGGTCAAAATACTTCATTACAATTATTAGACAACTCTTTTTCATCATGTCAATTTATTTTTGAAACAGGTGTGCTATATCAGAATATACTTGAGTTTAGTGGCGATCTATATACAAATTTAGAAATGGAAGGTATGACAAAATCATATGACATTGGAAATCCAGATTTACCAGTATTTACCAAATTAATTGAAGTTCCTTCAAAAGGAAACATATCTATAGAAGTATATCATCAAAATATTCAAGAGATTGATCTTGCAGATTTGGGTTACCCTTATCCAATATTTCCCTCTCAGCCCTCTAGAAGTAAAAAAAACCATGGTCTATCAAAACGTTTAATTTTAAACAGTGAGACTTATTCTTTAGATGAATTCTACAGACAAGATTTAATTTCAGTAGAGAGAATAGGGGTAATGCGAGGAAAGTCTATCGCTAGATTGCAAATTTCTCCTTTCTCTTACAATCCTATTACAAATACAATTGTCGAAGTAGAGGATGTTCAATTTAATTTGTCGTTTGAATTTCCTGTTCTGCCAGTTAAGCATGCTTACCAATCTCCATCATTTGATACTCATTTTTCTAAGTTAGCAAATTGCAATTATTTAAAGAATAATTTTTTGGATTCACCGACCAAAATGATTCTTTTAGCTGATCCAATGTTTCAAGATGCTTTGCAAGATTTTATTCAATGGAAAACTAGAAAAGGTATTGAAATCATCGAGATGTATAAAGGCCAAGGTGGTGTTGGAAATACTGCTGCAGAAATGAAAGCCTCCATTCAATCCCTATATGAAAATGCTACTGATGAAAATACTGCTCCATCTTATTTATTAATAGTTGGAGATCATGAACAAATGCCAAGTTTTGATCAAGGGCAACATGTTTCAGATATGTATTATTGTGAGTTTGATGGGAGTGGAGATTATCTTCCGGAAATGTTTTATGGTAGATTTTCCGCCAATTCAGTTGCCGAGCTTGTACCTCAAATTGAAAAAACAATTCAATATGAGCAATATTCAATGCCTGATCCAAGCTATTTAGATGAGATGCTAATGGTTGCAGGAGTAGATTCTTATTGGGCTTCAACACACGGGAATGGTCAAATTAATTATGGGACTGATTATTATTTTAACCCTGCACATGAACTAACTACTTATACCTTTTTGTATCCCGAATCTGATACTCAATCAGCGGAACAAGCAATTATTAATCATATAAGCGAAGGAGTTGGTTTTGCAAATTATACAGCTCATTGTGGCCCTGCAGGATGGTCTGATCCTTCCTTTGAAGTTTACGATGTTACCTCTCTTCAAAATGAAGACCAATATGGTTTGTTGGTTGGGAATTGTTGTCAATCCAATACTTTTGATGGAACTACTTGTCTTGGAGAAGCACTACTTCGGGCTGAAAAGAAAGGCGCAGTTGGATATATTGGTGCTACTAACAATACTCTTTGGGATGAAGATTTTTATTGGAGCGTTGGAAATGGACCAATATCTGCAAATCCTTCATATGCAGAATCTTCCCCCGCAGCATACGATTGTACATTTCATGAAAATGATGAGTTAGAAGAAATATGGGCTATTACTCAGGGTCAAATGCTCCAAGCTGGAAATTGGGCTGTTTCAGAGTCAAATTCAGATGATAAATATTATTGGGAAATATACATGTTAATGGGTGATCCAACAGTACTTACTTATTATGGTAGACCTTCATCACTTGATATTTTACATTCCGACGTAATTCCATTGGGAGCAACTACTTTAAATATTTCTACAGAGGAATATACTTATGTTGCAATAAACCAATCTGGAGTTCTTTTAGATGCCGCCTATTCTGACGCATCAGGAGCAGTATCACTTTCTTTTGATCCACTTAGCAGTACAGGGGCACTAGAAATTATTGCGAGCAAACAAAACAAACAAGTATATATTTCAGAAATTAACATCATTGCATCAGAAGAACCATTTATTGTTTTTTCAGCATTAAACATTAACGATGGTGATACAGGAAATGGGTTTGCCGAATCTGGGGAGAGTTTTACTATCGATATTGATCTTTTGAATTATGGTTCAGAACCTGACAGTTTATTGCAATTAATTGTATCATCTGCTGATACTAATTTAGTTATTAGTTCAGATCCAATCTTGATAGAAGATATGCAGGCCGAAAGTGTTACAACAATAACAGATGCAATTAATCTTGAGCTCCAAGCAATCTACCAAGACCAAGAATCTATTTCTCTCACATTTACTGTTTCTGATTCGGAAGGAAACGAATGGATTACTTATGGAAGTTTTAATGTCAATGCACCCTCACTAAATATTAGTTCCCACACTTTAAATGATTCAGATCAAAATGGTTTTCTAGATTTTGGAGAATTAGCTCAAATTGACTTTTATCTCGAAAATTTGGGACATGCTATGAGTTCTGGAGGCATAGCAAGCATATCTTCTAATTTTAGTTTTTTAGATATATTAGAAGATGAGGTCTCCTTTGAATCATTTGATCAAGATCAACAAACTATTTTATCATTTCCTGTTATTCTATCAAATGACGCACCTCCCGGTCAACTATATTCTTTGGATTTAGTCGTGACTAATCAAGAAGGTTATACAGATTTCTATACAGTGACCTATGAAACTTCAAATTGTAGTTTGGGAGCAATTGAAGTAGAGTTAAACCTTATAACAGATTGGTTTGCTGGTGAAATTTTATGGCAATTATCTAATGCAGAAGGCGAATTGATAGGCTCTGCCGATTTAAATTCTTTAGAAAGTCAAACTACATATCAAGATTTATTTTGTATTACACCTAATTCATATTTGACTTTCACCATAGAGGATGGTGCTGGAGATGGCTTAATAAGCGATGGATATAGTATTTTCGTGTGTGGTCAAACAATTGTTTCTGGAAATGATTATGGTTTCGGTGAAACGACTTCTTTTATTGCTGGTTGTGACCAATCATTGACGGTAGGGTGCACAGATGTTGATGCACTCAATTTTAATATGAATGCAATTGTAGATGACGGTTCATGTTCATCAGGGATTGGATTATCAGAGTTTACAAAAAATTTAAAACTATTTCCAAATCCCGCAAATAACT
>MDTC01125649.1_pt1 | contig 22567 bp, 26 predicted proteins | sample 811181 | NCBI WGS metagenome assembly MDTC01 (sample SAMN05326644, study PRJNA326480) | marine metagenome | isolation source: seawater | place: Pacific Ocean: North | collected 2011 | reverse complement strand
TCATCTCCGGCAGCATCTGAATTCGCCATGACATTGACTGTATCTCCATCATTCACATATTGTGAACCATCTCCAATTTGATGATAAGAATAGGTGCCGGTTACTGAGTAATCTCCCACTGGCCCACCACTAATCGTAAACGATTCAGTATTACTTGCAGCAAAAGCGAAGTAGGCTGGAAATATGATTAAGAAAAATGCGATTGCTGCAACATGGATTTGAGTGTTACGATCGGTTCTTAGGTCATCTATGAATGGCAAAATCACTCCTCCTGTAGTCAACCCTAACAGTATGTTATACTCAAGATTCACGGTTGCTCGCTTTCACTAGGATTCCATGTTTTTAGTCCTAGTTTTCGAAATGCTCTACGGCTTCTTCGCCATACTGGAAGCAAATATCCGATTTTTGAACGCTCGCCAAAGGTCCATTTCCATGGACATCTAGGCAAAGAAAGAGCCCAGCTCCTAATCAAATCCATAGCCTCTGTATTTTCTTGACCACCTGGAATTGTCCAAGCAGCCATATTTATTGCTCCCGATGAACCCTTAGTTTCAGCCCAAGAATGTAATTCGAGACCTTGTAAAGGTCCATCTAGAACCTCTATTCCAAGAGTTCGAGCACTTTGTGTCATAGGCATGATAATTGCAAAGCGGTCGACTAGACGACTACCTTCGTGACGTCTCATCTCCCAACCGTTTTCACTAAGCAAATTTCTTATCGCTTTGATATTTTCAATAGGGGAAGTAGAAACCTCGTAGGTCAACTCCCTCTTTCTAAGCATAATACGGGCGAACCCGCAACTATTCATCAATGAATCGAAAGAAGTACACTTCTTTGCAACAATCAACTGGTCCTAAAGGCCACATTAGGTTCCAGCCCAACAAGTGGGCGAGGTAACCTCAGACTGTGAACCGTGTTGTAGCCTGACTGGACCGTGCTCACGCTCAGTTCCGGTATGAAACCGGCGTGGTAAGTAGATCAGTCTTGTTCTGGCTTCAACCAAACAAGGAGCCTAGGCCGTCGAAACCGCCAGCTTCTTCTTCCTCTTCCTCTTCTTCGGCAGCAGGTGCCTCGTCAGCGGAAGCGGCGGCAGCAGCGGGTGCAGCAGCAGCAGGTGCTGCCACAGCGGTGGCCATTGCTTCAGCGATGTCAACACCGCCCAGTGAAGCCACTAAAGCCTTCACACGGGCACTATCAGCATCGACTCCTGCAGCCTTTAAGACAGCAGAAACAGCTTTGTCATCAATTTCTTTTTCAGCAGCGTGCAGTAGCATTGCAGCATATACGTATTCCATATTATTTCACCTCAATATTTTATTCAACCGAATAGAGAGCCCAGGCCGTCGAAACCGCCTGCTTCCTCCTCTTCCTCTTCTTCTGCTTCAGCCTCGGCAGGGGCTTCTTCAGTGCTCGAAACAGTAGTAGCAGCGGTTGCTGCTGCCTCTGCGGCTGCGCCCAAGAGGTGGGCGAGCTCGTCATCGAGAGCTTCAGGGTCTAGCGAACCAGCGATACCTAGGGCACCGCGGTGTGCACGACTGATGAAGTGCGGCAGTGTGTCTGTTGTGACAATTGCCGCCTCCAAAGCCACTGCAAGAGCCTCGCTGCTTGCCTTGGCTAGGAGAGTTGGTGTGGTATCGTTAGTAAACCAGCGTATGTTACATGCGAGGTTGAAAGCACCAGCACCGAAACTGATGAGGTCGCTTTCAAACTTCTCGTAATCAAGATCTAATGTCTTAGGTTCAAATCTGACACCGTCTTCTATTGTTCCACATAGTCTTAGACCAGTGACAATTGGATTTATTCCAATCTTTGAGAGCATCATTCCGAGGTCATCCTCGAATACTTCGCCTTCTTTGAGAACGGTTGTTTGCTTCTGAATCTGAACAGAGCCACCCATAATCTTAGCAGGTATTCCTACGGAGTTTAATTCTCCAACAATTGGTCCAGGCGGCATTCCTGTATCCATCTTTTCAACAATGATGTCGTGAGGAGCGATGTCGCCAGGCTTTGCTGCACGACCTGCTTCGGTCTTCTTTAGTTCAGAATATACCTTGAAGGAATTCATATCGGTTTGAACCAATGCTGGTTGAACTGCACTTGCATAAAGTTCTTCTAAATCAGCAAAGTCATGACCTGCATTTTCCCAAGCAATTTTCATCAGTCTCTTCTTTGCGACTTGAATATTCATCTTGGAGCGTAGATCTTCACGCATCCCAAGCATTGCACCAGCAGGTACTCCATGGATATCGATTACAGCAAGGGTGCCTCCACCATTTACTAAATCAGAAAGTGAAGATACTGTATCTTTCTTCCAGTTTGCAACCTTTGGAATCAATTTATCACCTCTACTTTGTTAGAAGGCCCCATAGTTGTCTTAACGTATAGGGAGCGAATATTACCGATTCCACGTTCTAGTTTGGATGTAACACGGTTGTAGACTTCCATAGCGTTCTTCAGCAATTCCTCATGAGATTGACTAACTGTACCGATAGGTGTCTGGAAAGTAATTTTATCTCTGGACTTTACAATTACAGTAGATTGTAGGCTATTTGCAATAGCTGCAGGGTCTACTACCGGTGGTACTGGGCGTGGCATCTTACCACGTGGACCGAGAACTACACCGAGGTAGCGTCCAATAAGACCCATGTGTGGTACTTCAGAAAGGAAGAAGTCGAATGAGTTGGCCAATTTTTTAGCCTGCATCTTATTCTTACCAAGTTCTTCAATTTCAGCAGGGTCGATAACATGTATGCCACCGGCCTTTGCCTTTTGAGCTGCATCAGAGGCTGCAAACATTGCTACCTTGATTGAACGACCGCGACCGGAGGGAAGTCTGATCTCTTCTTGGATACGGTTGTTTGGATTTTTCAAATCGACATCTTTGATAGTGAATGCAAAGTCCACTGATTCGACAAATTTGCGGTCTGGAGCACCTTCGATGGCGCTCTTGATTGCTGCAGATATTTTTTCTTCCATTTTTGTTCACCCCTTCGGTCTGCGAAGGACAAAATCCCTCTACCGTGGTCCGTGAGTTGTTTCAAGCAAAGCGTGTATCCCAATCTCCATTTTCTATTGTTACTAACGCATCCTTTGCCCACTGGCCCTCGATCTTTACACGCATTGCAACACATGTTCCAATGACCTCACGGGTCTGTGCTTTCAAATCGGCACCGGTTAGGTGGCCCTCTTTCGCCTTCTGGCGAGCGACGTCCATTGCCTTCTCAAGACTCATGTCCTCGGTAGCAGCATCAACTGAACCATTGCACTTCTTGACACCTAGAGCCTTCTTGATAAGCTCGCTAGTCCAGGGCTTTGGCATGATTGAACACCTCTATCGCTCACGGACGTGAGCATTTTGCCGACTTACCACCCCTATTTAATCGCGTCGTGCGGTTAAAATCAGGGTTAAGCCAGGTACCTCACTAAATTCACTCGACACGTTCGACCACTCTTACATGGTCTCCGCGCATCTTCAAAGTCATAGGAATTGGTTGTTCGTATAGTTCCATACTTACCTCTTCCTTGTTTTCGACAACACTGGTAACACGAGCCTTTTCGCCCTTGAAAGCACCGGTTACAATCTCGACAATACATCCAACTTCAATACCGCTAGTAACCGCCTTAGGTTCTAGGTAGGGAAGGATATCCTTGAGTGGCGCTTCACCTGGAAGAACTGTTTTTGCATTCTTCAATGGTGTTTGGTTAAGTCCGCGTCTAGCTTTAGGATCTCGGCCGCCAGAGCGCCCAATCAATTTCTCGACATGATGTAAAGCACTAGATTCGACCATTACATATCCCCTCATCCCAGTAGGATGAAGAATTCCATAGATATGAGGAAGGATTGCTGAAAGTGAACCGGAGCCCATCAATCTAGCTTGCATCTCATCAGCAACTCTCTTCTCTGAACCAATTGCTGTCTTGACAATAAAGAGATAACCTGCTACACTACCATACATTTCACGAAACAACTTATCTGAATTTTCCATATCTAAATCCGCAAAGACACAGTTGTGGTTTTGAACTTCTCCGGGATCGACCCAAGATGCTTCTGTATAGCGGCCAGCAGGAGTTACCTCTTTACTCGCAGAAACTACCAAGCAAGGAGCGATGTCTTGTAGACGCCCTCCCATGTCGATACCTAATGCAGGTCCAGCACGGACATATGTCAAATCTTCTAGAGGTATTCCTGTGCACTCAGCAACACGGTTGAGTACATCTTCTTCTGTATCTCCAATTCCATATACACCATCCCAAAGAGCAGGTGAGTCAGAATCAGACTTTGAACGGCGAAGAAGAAGTAATTCTCCTTCATGGCGGATAAATGCGATAAATGCTTCAGTCAAAATAATCACCTTAGATTCCAAATACATCATGGATAAGCCATGGAATAAAATTGTCCATTAAAATTAGAATTACAAACCCGATAAATCCGAGAATAAATAATCCAATTCCACAAATGATCGATGTTTGCTTGAACTCTTGTGGAGTTGGTTTTCTAGCCATACGCAAAATACGTGCCCAAGACCCACGAGATATCTTGCGGAATTGAGCCTCTATTGCATCTTGTCTATCTTGGACCTTATCCTCAAACGAGCGCTTTTGGTCTTCTTTATCTGACATGGTTTCACCTCAGGGGTATCAAGCCGAACTATGACCCTCATTTAACCCAATCGACGCGGTATAACTCGAACCAGCGAGTGGTTCAAAGCACACCTGCGCCTCGATGGCACAATGGCGGAGCGCGACCCATATCAGGTTCTCGGTGTAAATAGGGGGGCTTCCGACGCTGAAATTAAGAAGGCTTTTCGCAAGTTGGCTCGCCAATATCACCCCGATAGAAATGATGGCTCGCCAAAAGCAGAAGCGAGATTCAAGGAAGTACAATCCGCCTACGATTCGATAGGAAGCGCAGAAGCACGCCGCCAGCATGAACAATCACAGATGTTTGGAGGAATGCCGGGCGGGGGCTCTATGAATATGGATGATGTTATTTCACAAATGTTTGGCGGAGGTGGTTCGCCATTTTCAGGAATGGGGGGTATGCCAAGAGGAGGCCGAAGACCATCCCCCCAGCCTCCACAAGAGCGCGGGCAAGATGCTTCAGCATGGTTGGATTTGACTAAGCAAGAAGCTACCGATGGAGGGGATTTCACATTTTCATATACACAACTGATTCCAGGTACTCACGGTAGTATAGATAAGAAGCGCAAAACGATGAAAATAAACGTAAAACAAAATTCTACTCATGGAAAAGAAACTCGCCTAAAGGGTCAAGGTCATGGCCATCCAAATGGCGTAAATGGAGATTTGATCGTAAAGATAAGAGTTGACCCGGGAGAAGGTTGTCGCTGGGATGGCAATCGTGTAGTAAAAGAAATCGAAGTTACTTATTCTCAATTAATGCTAGGTGGTAAGGTCGATGTTACGTTGCCGTCCGGTTTGAAAGGAAGAATCACAATTCCCCCTCTATCCCAGGTTGGCGATAGGCAACGGGTCAAGGACGTCGATATCGAATTTGTTTTGAAAGAAATCTTGGAACTAGATAAATCACAACAAGATGCTTTGTCTAAATTGAAAGATTCTGGCCTCTAACCAAGAGCTCTACTGCGTCAAAAGAGTGCGGGGGGCAGGATTTGAACCTGCGAAACAGTATGTACTGGGACCTAAACCCAGCGCCTTTGACCAAGCTCGGCGACCCCCGCCTAACCTGCCGTAACCCATCTCACAAATGAACCTGACCGTATACACTACTTCAAGAACAAGTGGCCCAGCACCCGGTACAATGGCGGACTTTACCGAGTTGAGCCGATGGCTTGTTCCACGACGGAATAAAGTGCATATCGTGATCTTTATTTTGACGATATTAATGGTACCAGGTGCGTTAAAAGCGCTCGAACCAATAGACATGGAATCATATGACTTGGAGTCGCCTGAGTTGACTGCAGAGAAGATTGTCAAAAATGAATTTTCGGAAACAGAACTGATTGTGGCATTCAGTGTAGGAGTCAGAGAGCCCGGTAAGGTAGGGACTACGCCAGTGCCAGTTCCCCTGCTTTCTGATGGCACTCCAGATTGGGATTCTTTTGCACCAGCAGATGAATTGATTCCTGCCGGAACACGCTGGGGCGGAGTAGAAGAGCCTCATGGCGGAATCCTCAATCTAACAATTCTAAGGGAAATTGATGCCAGAAGCGATATAATTCGTAATCATACTCTTGGAGAATTCATGAAGCCTCTAGTCAATGATGTAACTGGATTACAAAATGACGGAGTAATGTCTCTAGGCGATATATTCAGGGGATTCATGGCCAATGAATCTATTCTAACCCAACCTAAATTGACCTTATTTGGAACTGAGCCTGCTGCTGCTGATTGGTCTGATTGTGGCATTCTAGAATGCTTGACATTTGATGACCCAAACGTAAATCAATCCCATATTGATCTTGCTGCTGCTAGAATGGCAGATGCAGAAAATGCAGTATTCTTACGCTGGATTACTCTTGATAGAGGATTTGTCGGTGCGGATGAAAACGCCGGTATTGTAGGCGGACCTGTTGAAGGAGAGTTAAATGAAAATGGAACCTGGGAAAATGCAAAATGGGGACCTGGAAGATGGTCTGGAAGCGCTTCTTGGATTATAGTTCAATTAGATGTTACAGCATTACATGAAGCTGGATGGACAGATGTTTGGAAAGATTCCTTCCAAGAAATTGACATCGAAGTTATCGATGAAGGGGTGAGGGTCGGAGGATTTAGAGTATCCAATGGTGAAATGGTTCTTCATCCTCCAAATTATGAAAATGAAACATGCCCGATAGATGGAGAAAAATGTTCATTGGAATGGTCTATAATGCATTTAGAAGGTATGATGCGCAGTCACGATAATCACTCTCTAACCTTACAGATCGGCCAAGCAGTAAATGTCGAAGTCAACCGAGAATTGCAATCGAGTGGTAATTTAATTATCTTGATGGGCTTTGCAATCTTGATATTGCTTTATGCATCTTTGAGAAGAGTTTCAGATGTGATGATTGTATCTATGGCTCTTGGTGGGGCCTTGTTGTGGATGCAAGGATTGATTGGACATGCAGCCTCATTGTTTTCATGGCTAGGAATAGATATTATTTCTAGGTCTCAATTCTCTAATCTATTACCAATTTTAGTTCTTGCATTAGGTATCGATGATTCATTACACGCCTTACATCGTTACAAAGAAGAGAGAGGCATGGGTAGAACTCCTTTGGTTGCCGGAGAGATTACAATTTCAAGAGTTGGTAGAGCAATCATGCTCACATCAATCACAACCATTGCTGCATTTTCTGCAAATTTATTCAGCAATGTTGCCGCATTACGTTCGTTCGGTGTAGAAGCGGGTCTTGGCATACTATCTGCTTTCATACTGACTGGAATTTGGGCGCCATTGGTTAGAGTTTCATTTGACCAGTGGATGGAAAGAAAGGGCAAAGATACTACTCCTAAAAATAGTAAATCTTTGATTAAGAAAGAGGTTTTGCAGAAAATCGCCTCTGACAGCGGAACTGGAAAAAGACCTGTTATTATCGCTTTAATCGCATTATTACTAACCATTCCAGCTGCTTATGGGATGAGCCAATTAGAAGGGGATTTCTCTGCTGAAATGTTCCTTGACGAGAATAGTGATTTCGTATTTGGTGTCGATTTGGTAAATGAAAGATTTTCTGATGAGGGTGAGCCTGCACTATTACTCATTGAAGGTGATGTTACCGACCCAGAAGTGTTTACTGCATTGAAATTATTTAGAGAAAATGCCAACAATAAATCCGGCGTTTCCAACAAAATTACAATAGCACCAAATGGAAGTGTAGCAATTCTTGCAATCGATGAAATGATCGATTTAGCAGGACAATCTCATGCCATGGAGCCTCAGCCATTTTGGGACCGAGGTTTGAATGAAAGTGGTTGTGAAATAATTGGAAAGAACTCTTTTACTGCAGGAAAACCAGATACTACATCGCAAGCTTGTTTGGTATTCGTCTTTGGATTATTATCCCTTGAAGGAATTCCAGGAGTGGGCCCTATACCTCATATTCCAAGTTCTATAATCGACCTATATGTCTCTCCAACCGTACCCCTCGATACAAATAGAGCCTGGCTCGATATTAATGGTGAACCAGCAAATTATGAACGTATGCTGGTTAGATTTGGAATTACTAACCCAGAGGATTTCCCATCATTCGGTCCTGCATTGGAAAGAATCCGTGAAGATTTGAAACCACTTACCGATATTTCCAGTGGGGATTGGGAAGAAGGTGGCGAAGTTGAAGAAGACAAGCCACTAACTTGGGTTATGACGACTGGCAAGCCTGTAATTCGCTATGTAGCTAGTGAAGAGATGCAAAACGAGATGCAGTCGGGACTAATTTTAGGGGCTGTATTTGTATTCTGCACCTTGAGTGTCGGATTCCGTTCTACTAAACAGGCTACTGTATCTTTGGTGCCGATATTGTTGGTAGTGGTATGGTTATACGGTTTGATCTATTTGTTAGGATATTCCCTGAATATTGTAACGGTAACGATTGCTACGATTTCTTTGGGTGTCGGAATAGATTATTGTATACACGTTACTGAACGCTATCGAGAAGGTCGGAAAGATGGAGAAAATCACCGCCAAGCACTGGTTGGAGTTGGTGGTGCATGTAGCCTAGCACTGGTTGGCTCTGCTATGTCAGATATTGCTGGGTTTGCAATAATTGCAACATCGCCTATGGGATTGTTTAATGCGTTTGGACTATTCTCTGCTATGATGATTTTACTCTCGCTTATTGCGGCGATGATTCTTACAACAGCAGCATTAGGTTTGGTTGAACCAGAGGCGAAAACCGACGAGGTTTTAGATGTGGTTTCGCCAAGTTAAGTCCACAAACAACTCAAGCAATGGATTGATGAAGGGGTTGTTTGTGGCCTGAGCGTTCCATAGTGGGGTTGACCCCGATGGGATGGTGAGTTTTATGCCAGATGAAGAGACTGAAGACAACGAAGATTGGATGTCATATGCCAATGCTGGATTTGGAACTACGGATTATTCTCTTTGGGATGAAACCGAACAAAAGGCAGAGGTGGTCGAAGATGCTCCTTGGGATGAGTCTGAATTACAACTAGATACTGGAGAGGAAGAAATTCCCGCCGCTCCTCGTCCTGCTGGACTGAAACATTTGGTTAGAATCGGTACTTGTGACCATTGTCTTGGCCGCGTTGGTGGAAAAAAACGCTTTAGTCAATCTAATTTAGAATCCGGAAAGGAGGTTCGCGCATCTGTAATTGAAACAGATTCTACAATGAGTGATTCACGAGAAAAGGAGCCTTTGTGTCCTTTCTGTGAAAACCTGTTTGATGAAGCCCCCTTACTCGCACAACTCGTGCATGAGAATATCGGTGAGCGTGAATGTTCTCGTTTACAATTAGGTGCACGGTTCCCTAAAGACCAAACTGAAGCCGAAGATCATCTGCGTAAGCGATTTGGTTCTGCAGGTTCTGCTCCTCTCAAATCTAGTCTTACAGAAGAGATTGCTACACAGTTACGTGCGATTGATTCGGAGACAAAATTGGTTATTGATAAACCTGAGATCTTAGCCTTAATCGATGTTCTAACACTCACGGTTGAACTTGATATTCGCTCACAATATATCTATGGAAGATACAGGAAACTAGAGAGGGGAATCCCGCAAACAAAGTGGCCTTGTCGTGCTTGTAAGGGTAGAGGCTGTGAAAAATGCCAGCAGACCGGACAGCAGTACCCTTCATCGGTTCAAGGCCTAATCGGTGACCCGTTGCTCGAGCTTTTTGGTAGCCAAGAGCATGCCTTCCACGGGATGGGTAGAGAAGATATAGATGTGAGATGTCTAGGTAGGGGTAGACCATTTGTTATGGAGATGAAGAAGCCCGTAAAGCGTAATTTTGATTCGGATGAGGTTGTCAAACTGATCAATAGCCAGGCTAAAGGTAGTATCGAGGTTTCAGACATACGTGCTTCGAATCGTAGTGAAGTTGTACGCGTAAAGGATACTCCAGCTGAAAAATCATATACAATCTGTTTCAAGATTGAACCTATTACTCAAACAGAGTTTGGTGAACTTACAAAGATTCTAGAGGTTTCAAAGAATAATCGAGACCGAAACCGAAGAAGAAAAAATCGCCATTTTAATAGAAAGCCAGAGCCGGTAAAGAGTGAGGAAAGACCTGATTTTTCCTCTATGAAAAAGGCGGAATTAGTTGCCATTTGTGAAGAATTAGGACTCGCAAAAACCGGTACTAAAGATGTATTAATTGAAAGGATAATCGAAGATAAATATGCTCCTTTACCATTACCTGAAAAGGACCATGTGATGGAAATAATGCAAAAGTTACAGGGTTGTACTTTAGCACAAAGAACTCCTGAAAGAGTCGCTCATCGCCGTGCGGACAAGATCAGAAAACGTAAGGTTATGGAAACCAGAGATTGTTCTATGCACACCGACGAAGAGGGTGCTCTCTTCGCACAATTTTCATTACGCTGTGAATCGGGCACATATGTCAAAGAAACAATCCACGGAGATAATGGCAGAACTCAGCCTTCAATAGCTTCTCTAATCAAGGCCAAATGTGTTGTAGAATGGCTTGATGTGGCCGACATCCATGCAGATTGACCTATCGCGGTGCTTATATGGGTCGGGTAGGTCGGCAGGTTGCTCTCAAGTGTCTTATGACAGTTTGAGATTGGAGGCGACAACAATGAAGAAGTCTAAGGGTCAACGCCAAGGTACTCGTAGTATCTTGCGTCGCGGACGTATGGAAAGGGGACGTGTAAGCATTAGTCGCATCATGCATGAGTATGCAGAAGGCGACCGTGTAGCAATTGTTCTCGATGGTAGCCAGCAGATGGGGATGCCTCACCGCCGCTTCCAAGGACGTACTGGATTTGTTCAAGGCCGACAAGGAAAAGCGTGGGTTGTTGCAGTCAAGGATGGTAACATGCAGAAAACTGTAGTTGCTCGTCCAGAACACCTTAGACCATTGGAGTGATTATAATGAGTGACGAAGAAGTTTTTACTAATTTTGCATCTGTTCGAGATATGCTTCTAGACGCACAAGAGCGTCGTGGTTTTTTGACCTACGAACAGAAAGCTGCTCTACAGCATGCTGAATGGGCTGCTAGCGATAATCGCAACGGTTACAGAACAGAACCAAAGGTTTTCGAAGACATTTTTGCCGCAATTATGGAAATTGAAAAATTCGAAAAGTATCCAGAATTAGCTGCTAAACTTGCTGAACTAATGCCTCTACACTCAGAGGATGTCCGTGCTGTTGCGGCAAGTCGCCGTATCACTATCGAAAATAGTGAAATCGATACAGTGATCGATATCGTCCGACAACATATTGGTGTCGAATGAAAATACCTGAACCCTTCTTTTGGTGATACCAATGCGTGATTCTAACCGCGACCAGAGACACTCTAGTCGAGGCGATAAGCCGGACCCATTACAGTCTGTAGAATGGTGCAGAGTGATTGATCAGCCTGAAGTTGGTTCCCCGATGGTTGTGGTGACTGAACCAAATATGCATGTAATCAGACTCAAGCCTAAACCTAATACTGATTTGCAAGCAACTGGTTCAAGAATTTACATGGGCGCAGATTCCTCTAAGAAAGATATCGTCGAGGATATCTTAGGGTTTGCTAGAATCCGTGACCTTTCAACTCGAGCTTCTGCAGAGTTGCCAGTAGTTCTTCAACAGATGATTGAAAGTTCACCTGATGTCTTTATCCAAGATTTCTTTAATCGTGCTGGTAGTTTAAATCTCAAGATGCATGCTTTCGAATTACTACCTGGAGTAGGTAATAAGAAAGCGATTGAAATGGTACAAAAGCGCGGTCGAGTAGGATGGGAAAGTTTTGAATCTCTCAACCAAGATTGTGCAATAGATGCTCCTGAATTACTTGCTAAGCGCTTTGTTTCTGAAATCGAAGATCGAGGTATTCAACCTCGATTGATAGATTTGCTTCTTCGTAAGGAGGAATGATTCTATGGGCTACGGAGCCCGGGTTTTAATCGATAGATTGCGAGAGCGTCAAGCCAATGACAAACGCTTAGGGCAACACTTCCTCCATGATGAGGCCGTATTGGATGATACTATCCAATTGGCAGAATTATCTGATGATGATGTAGTATTGGAAATAGGACCGGGACCTGGTGTACTCACTGAAAGGTTGCTGAATTCCGGGGCCGATTTAACCTGTATTGAATTGGATGAAGGGGCATGTCAAAACCTACTCGAAATTTTCCCTAGCCTCAATTTGCTAACTGGCGATGCTTTGCAAGTAAAATGGCCAATTGTCAATAAAATCGTTGCAAATATCCCCTATCAAATATCTAGTCCACTAATTGATATCATAACTCGTGAAGGTAAAATCGACCATGTAGTAATGCTATTACAGGAAGAATTTGCTGAAAGGTTGGTCGTAAAGACCGTCGCGGACAGAGGCTCTCTGGGACTTTGTACTGCACTGGACTGGGAATGTGAAATTGTAAGAAGAGTTGCCCCCAACTGTTTCATTCCTGCACCGAAAATTAACTCTAGTCTCGTAGTGATGAAGAGAATTACTCCTCCAAGTGATTCGCGCTTTACAAAAATGCTAATTCGGCAAGCATTTTCTCAAAGAAGGAAAAAACTCAGAAATACCCTCTCCAAGGTTCCAAAACGTATTTCCAGAATAAAAGGATGGCATGCTGAACTTTACCGTGACGCCTTGCAGTCTATCGAATCTTCTCTTCTTGAACAACGCCCAGAGGATTTAGATTTACAACAATGGCAAGATTTGACCAAACTTTTCGTCGATTATAAATCGTCGGAGGGTTGACATCCAACCGCCCTCTCGGCCAATCTCGTCGGAGGGGTGCATTATGGCAAAGAAGGATACTTACTTAGCATTATTACGCCGAGGAATTGATGAAACTACTGCTATGCAATTAGCAGATGCTGGAATCAAAATCGGGGATTTAAAGAAAATCGATAAGGCACAATTAGTAGAAAATTATGGTCTTAAGGAAGATATTGCAGACGGTGTTTTGGACATCATTACTGCAGGACCCCAATCACATGGGAAAGAAAGATTCCTTTCAAAGGTCTTAGCTCCGGAAAGAAAACAGGAAAACAAAATTGAAGAGTTGAAATTTAAGCGTAAGCAAAAAGATGTACTCATCGAACTTGCAGAGCAAAAAGAATTGCTTAAACTCGCTAAAGTAGAAGCTTTTCGAAGCCAAAAGTTGGTGATGAACAGGCTTGGAAAAACTGTCGAACTAATTGTCAAATTAGAAAATAATCTGCACGATGAAGGCAAAGATGACCAGAAAGTAAAGATCCGTGACCAATTAGAAACTCGTGGTCTTGAAGCTGCTCGTGACCATGAAATGCTAGTACTAGATGGAACACCACAAGATATTGTAGATTTCAGACGCAAGATTGTTCCCGAACTGATTATTCATGCATGCCCAGAATGTAATGAAGAGATGGACCCTCGTACAAGTAGGAATCCTGACGACCCTACTAATTGGTCATTTATTTGCTGGGAATGTGAAACACCGTTTTCTCCAGGACTTGCTATCGCCGTAGATAGAATCATGGAAAACGGTGGCCGTGTTGTAATTGACCCTGACGCCAGACCTCGTAGTCCAGTTCCACCTAAACCTGCTAAACAGGACCTTTCAACTATTAATGAACTGATTCAAGCCGATCTAAAACAAACAGGTGCAGATGCTGAAGCAATGGCTGCCGCTACCGAACAATCCTCTCTAGCTAGTGGATTGATGACTATCGATGATTGGATCGACCAGACTCTTGCTGCTAAAACCTATATCCAAGCGCAAGAAGACCGTGAAGATTTCATCCTAAGAACTGGAGCAGGTGCTACTAAATTCAACAAATGGATGAAAAAGGCTGGATTGTATTTCAACAAACAAACCGGTCGCTGGTCACGCTGGGAAGACCGTTGAGTGGTTGCTATGGGCTTGGTTCGGTTCCTGCGTGGTGCCAAACTCCTTGGGCAAACAAAATTAGTTCCAGGTATGACCATTGCCGAGCATGGTGAAGACGCAGGTGTTGAGATTCCAACAAATTGCACCAGTGGAAACTGTGGGACTTGTATGGTAACCCTCTTACTAGGAGAGATAAGTTTTCCAGAACCGCTACCTCCTGGATTATATGATGAAATAGTTGAGGAAGGCGCAAGACTAGGATGCATAGGAATCCCTTCGGGTGATGTTGATGTTGACATCCTACCACCAATCTGAGGTCGAAACATGACGATTCCAATTTGGGTTTGGGCCTTGAATATAGTCGGAGTGATTGCTGCGACTTGGTTCTTGAGTTGGAGATTGAAAGCGAAATTGAAAGAGGTCGAAGAACGACATGTGATGGGCGGGATTAGACATCGGAAGCAGAGTGAAGAATCTGAATAATTTTTGAAATTTAATGTAAAAATCGTTTTCTAAAAACGACTGATTCAAAGACCTGTGACTACAACTTGATTCTATGGCGGACCAAACGATATCGGTTGGGGATTTCGTTGGACTTGCTCGCCAATGTTTGAAAAACGAGCCGCTGCTATCCAATACTGCTATCCGCGGCGAGGTTAAACAACTTACAATTGCTAGAAGTGGTCATGTATATTTCACCTTAAGAGATCCAAATGGACAATTGGATTGTGTGATGTTCAATTCTGCTTCTAAATTTAATGAAATCAAAGAAGGACAGGAAATTATCGCTCTAGGGAGTATTGATGTTTACCCCCCTCAAGGAAAGATGCAATTTAGAGCGACAAAGGTGGAACCTGTCGAAAAGATTGGCCGGATGGAAAAAATCAAAAGAGAACTGATTGAAAAATGGCGCTTAGATGGGACGATGGAAAGAGTTCGTACTTCAATTCCGTTATTTCCACGAAGACTGCACATAATTACTGGGGCTGGTAGTGCTGCTCTTTCAGACATGCAGCGTCTAATCGAAAATAGATGGCCTAATCTCCATTATACCATTATTCCAGTTTTGGTGCAGGGCGATAGGGCTCCCGAAGAAATTGTCAAAGCGATTTCGATGGCAGGTAAAAGAGCAGACTTGATTATCGTTGGAAGAGGAGGGGGTTCGCCTGAAGATCTCTGGGCTTTCAATTTAGAATCTGTATGCCAGGCGATTATTGACTGTCCAGTACCAGTCGTTAGCGCTGTGGGCCATGAATCTGACTTATTGGTAAGTGACTTAATAGCTGACTTGCGTGCTTCTACCCCATCTAATGCCATTGAAAGAGTAATTCCAATTCTTGCAGAATTACAAGGAGCGATAGATTTGGCTAACGACCGCCTCCAAGGTTCAATCGACCGTTGGTTACTACGACAAATTGAATCTATCAAGCTGTTATCCAGTCGCCTGAGTGCTGGGCCTATGCGCGGTCTTTCAAAAGAAAAAGTTAGGATTCAATCTTTAATTTCTAGAATTAATCGTTCTACTGATAATTATTTGAACACACAAAAAAGCAAACTAAAATCCTTCGAAACACTGCTGACTGCTACAAATCCTGAACGGGTATTGCATAGAGGGTATTCTATGGCATTAACTCCCGAAGGAAAGGTCGTTTCATCAGCAAAGGGTTTGAAGGAGGGCGACTCCCTCACAGTAGTACTCAAGGATGGTCGAGTCCATACCGAGGTGAAAAAATGAATTATGTAGATTCTATGAAACGTTTGGAAGAAATTGTTGCTTCTTTAGAAGCTGGCGGGAATGATCTAGATGCGACTTTGAAATTATTTGAAGAAGGTGCTACTCTATTGAAATCCTGTAAAGAAGCCTTAGCAGAGGCTGAAGGAAAAGTCGAACAGTTACGATTAGGTGATTGAATGAGTGTCCTTGGTGAGGTAATAGTGGCAGTTGGAGAAGCGGTCGTAAACAGTGATACTTTGAATGAGGAGGACTCTGAGACCAAATCAATTATTCTAAAGGCGCTATACTATATTGTACCAATCTCGCTACTAGTGGGATTCTACATCTGGAAGGTTTACTAATCGATTACGATTTGTTGTTTTCTCCAATTCAACCAATAATAGGCTGGTGTCGACCAGCAAACTACTGCAACAATCCAAGATATTACACTACCAATTAGTAAACCGTATTCGGGTAATGACCACATGGCAACTAACGCATAAACAGAAACACTCGCCCCTCCAAGCATCATTGGCCCTGCCGCTCCAATTGGTACTTCCGAGCCTTGAGCAAGCCATAATGCCACCATGCTTGTTAGGAAAATTGCAGGGAAAACGCTGGCCAATCCCGCCACCAGAGGATATCCCATTCCTGCTAATTGTACAGCTATACCGATTGCTATAGCGGCTGCTAAACCCCGTGAAATTAAAACCGTTAATCCGACTGTATTAGAGCCACTGGGTGTGTTCTCGGGACTCCAAGTAAATTTGACTCCTAGTGCTAATAACACCAATAGTCCTGCTAATCCGATTTCAAATGGTTGCCAATTTTCCAAAAGTGCATCTGTAACAAAGACCATTCCCACGCCCAATATTGTCCAAAGTGTTAGAGCAGAAACAAGTGTCATTACCAAATTGGTAGAATATCGGTTCGGCAAAACAACCCAAACTCCAAGGAATATTCCATTCAATAACATACCCAGTGGGACGATTGCCAAAGCGACTGATAAGTTGTCGCCCTCTAGCATAATCCCTGCGGCTGCAGGAATAATTGTGGTTGGAACCGTTCCAAGAATCCCCCCAATTATGCCGCCCCATTTTTCAATTGCAACGGTAACTAAGATGGCCACTAGGCCTGCGAATACTGCAAAGAAGAGTGTCGATAACATTAGACTAAACGATCTAAATTGGATTTCAATCGTTCTAGACCTCCGCCGGCCCAAGACTTCTTTATCTCGCCATCGACAAAAATGACATTGAATGGTAGGATGTCAACATCGGAAACCCAAGGTTGAGAAATTTTGAATCTGCCTAAACCCGGAGTATCTAGTAGTAATTTGCCGATTTGCATCCCTGCCGGGGGTTCGAATGATTGGAGTTTATCACTCCACTTTTCACATGCATCACAACCGTTCTTACCAAGAACCAACAAGGCCGAAGATGATAAGAGGAATTCTTCCCAATCTTCATTATTTAAAATTCTCATAAGCCACACCTATGTTTTGTAATTATTTGGCCCAAAAAGTTCTACTACAAATTGATATGTAATCGCTGTTGTAGGGGCTCCGGGGCGAGCAAATGAGAGATATGGGTGAAACTGGAAAATGTCCGGTAATGCATGGTGCAACTACAACAAATAATACTGGAACAACAAATCAAGATTGGTGGCCAAACCAACTTAATTTGAACATACTGCATCAGCATGATAAGAAGTCTAATCCAATGCCTGACAACTTTGTCTACAAGGATGCTTTCAATTCGTTAGATTATGCTGCAATGAAGAAAGACCTTCACGCTCTTATGACTGACTCGCAAGATTGGTGGCCTGCTGATTACGGCCACTATGGACCATTCTTTATCCGTATGACCTGGCACGCTGCTGGTACATACAGAATCGGTGATGGCCGTGGTGGAGCAAGTACTGGTGCACAAAGATTCGCACCTCTAAATAGCTGGCCTGACAACGGAAATTTAGACAAGGCACGTCGCCTGCTTTGGCCTATCAAACAGAAGTATGGCAACAAGATTAGTTGGGCTGACCTTCTAGTTCTAACCGGTATTGTAGCGATTGAATCCATGGGTGGACCTGTCTTTGGATTCGGTGGTGGAAGGCCTGACATTTGGCATCCTGAAGAGGACATCTATTGGGGTAGTGAAGATGAGTGGCTTGGTGATAACAGATACGGCGATACTCGTCAAAGTCTAGACAACCCTCTGGCTGCAGTTCAGATGGGATTGATCTATGTCAATCCTGAAGGACCAAACTCTAATCCTGACCCACTTCTAAGTGCACAAGACATCAGAGAAACCTTTGCTAGAATGGCAATGGATGATGCTGAAACTGTTGCTCTAACTGCTGGTGGACACACCTTCGGAAAGGCGCATGGTGCTGGCGATGCTGGACTGGTTGGGTCTGAACCTGAAGGCGCTTCGATTGAAGAGCAAGGCTTCGGTTGGACAAACGCACACGGCTCAGGAAAGGGACGTGATACTATTACTAGCGGTATAGAAGGAGCATGGACTGCTAACCCAATTCAGTGGGATAACGGTTACTTTGACCTTCTATTCAAGTATGAAGATTCTTGGGTATTAGAAAAGAGCCCAGCTGGTGCAAACCAGTGGACTCCTGCTAACCCGGATGCAGAAGACATGGCACCGGATGCTGAAGATTCATCCATGAAGGTTCCAACAATGATGACAACTGCTGATATGGCAATGATTCGCGACCCTGAATACAGAAAAATCTCCAAGCACTTCCATGAAAACCCTGATGTTTTCGCAGATGCATTCGCACGTGCTTGGTTCAAATTACTTCATCGTGATATGGGGCCAAAGGTCCGTTACCTAGGCCCTGATGTACCAAGTGAAGAACTGATTTGGCAAGACCCAGTTCCTACGGGAAGTACATCTTATGATGTAGGTGCAATGAAGCAAGCGATCAAATCATGTGGCCTTTCGGTTGCTGAAATGGTTGAAACCGCTTGGGCAAGTGCTTCCACATTCCGTGGTTCAGATATGCGAGGAGGAGCAAATGGAGCACGCATCCGTCTATCCCCTCAAAAAGACTGGGCAGCAAACAAACCTGAACAATTGGCAAAGGTCCTCTCGGTCCTAGACGGTATTGCAAGCGCACATGGCGCTAGTGTTGCTGACACAATTGTTCTGGCTGGAAATGTCGGAATCGAAATGGCTTCAGGTGTTGAAGTACCGTTTACTCCAGGTCGTGGAGATGCTAGTGACGAGCAAACCGATGCTGATTCATTCGCAGTTCTTGAGCCTGTTTCCGATGGATTCCGAAACTTCTTGTTGAAGAATTACACTGTTAGCCCTGAAGAAATGATGCTTGACAAGGCCCAACTTTTGGGACTTTCTGCACCAGAAATGACAGTTCTAGTCGGTGGACTACGTTCAATGGGAGTCAGTTCTGATGACCGTGGATTATTCACTGATGGTTCTGGTCTTTCAACAGGGTTCTTCTCTACTCTGCTAGATATGGATGTTCAATGGAAGGCTACAGGAAGTAACTCATATGAGGCACATGACCGTGCAACCGGTGAACTTGTTAGAAGAGCAAGTCGCTATGATTTGGTGTTTGGAAGTAATTCTCAACTTAGAGCAATTGCTGAAGTTTATGCTCAAGAGGATAACAAGGGCAAGTTCGTTTCTGACTTCATCTCTGCATGGAATAAGGTCATGAATGCCGACCGTTTTGATGTTGCTTGATTTCTAAATCTTCTAACCAAACGAATATACGCCGGCGATTATTGGGCAGCATATGGTTCAATATTCATGTGCCTCTTGTGGCATGGGTGTAGTTGGAATGAAATGTGCGAAATGTGACTGTGAATTAGTTCATGATACTATTACCACCGCTGATGGAAGAGTTGTAGCAGTGGCACGCTGCCCTGAAGGTTGTGGGAAAATTAAGTCTCCAATGTGCTGCGGTACAGATATGGAATGCCCAATTTGAATAAGTTCAAATTATTAAAGTACGAGTTTAAGTATTGTAGTTGCGATTCCTGCAACTCCTAATATTACCATAAAAATAATCATGAAATAATATGTTTTAGGAGCTTCATCCTTAGTTTTCCACCCTTTTCCTCTAACGTGGACTCCGCCTTTGACAAAAATGAAAGTTGCATATCCCAGAAAAAGGATTGGTATTATTAGACTTGGAATCAAGGTCGCTATTCGCTCTTCAGCCATATTATCACCTAATCAAAGTGAACCGGTTTGAACTACTGGAGTTGTATCGGTTTCTGAACAAAGAACCACTAACAAATTGCTTACCATTGTAGCCTTCTTTTCTTCATCAAGTTCGATGATATCCTTGGCACTTAATTGCTTTAATGCTAATTCAACCATACCAACCGCACCATCTACAATCTCTCGTCGTGCTGCCACAACGGCACTTGCTTGTTGCCTCCTTAGCATTGCTTGTGCGACTTCAGGAGCATATGCTAAGTGGCTAATTCTAGCCTCAAGAACTTCAATTCCAGCACGGCTTAATCTTTCTTGAACAGATTGGCGTAATTCTTTAGCCACAACTTCTTGATGGCTAGAAAGTGCTACACCGCCAAGGTCTTTCTCTTCGATAATATCGTAAGGATACTTTGTTGCCATAGCCCTTAATGCAGCTTCACTTTGGATCTGAACATAATTTTCGTAATCATCAACTTCGAACAATGCCTCTGCAGCATCAAATACTCTCCAAACAACAACCGCTGCGATATCGATTGGATTTGCATTTACATCATTGACCTTTAACTTTGCAGATTCGAAGTTTCTAATTCTGAATGTGACCTTGGTTTTTTCATACAAGGGATTGACGAAAAAGCGGAACCCTTCGGTTTTTACTGTACCCGCATACTTTCCAAAAAATTGCAATACCGCTGTTTCATTAGGATTGATAATCACGTATGAGTTCCACATAACAAACCATAGAATTCCGATGAGTACGTGAAGTAGGCCTGCCAAAGCGATACCCGCGGGGCCTGCTGCATAAAGAACAGCACAAATTAAGAAAATTACTGGAACGATAATCCAGTGAATAAATAATCCCAAAAACCCGCTCATTGAAGCTCTTTCTAAATCTTTGAATTGAATCTCATTGATTCCTTTGCTTATTTCATCCATGTTACTCAAACAGCAAAGATATTCAGCGATTTATTAATTTATGCAACCTATTGACTCTGTTCACCGAATCTTCTTTGCTGGTAAACCGCCCCAAACCTCGCCGTTTGGGATTGTCGTTCTTTTGATTACAACCGCATTATATGCTATGATTACATCATCTCCTATTACACTGCCAGGAAGTATAGAAGACCCTCCGCCAATGGTGACTCTTTCACCAATCGTAACAGGTGCGAGTACTAATTTTCCATCTTCAACAAGATGGCAATTTATGATAGCATTACCCCCGATAACAGAATCTGCTCCAATTTTTACTGCATAAGCATCATTCACAACTTGTGAGTTAATTTGCGCCCCCATTCCCAGTTTACATCCACAAATTCGATAATACCAATTTGCGATAAAAGACGGTACAAGATGCTGTAACATTGGAGATGTTAAGCGGTGTAACAATCCAGTAATCGCCCATCTAATCGTCATAAATGAGGCAAGAGGATATGTCATTTCTTTGTCGATACGTGGATGTAAAACAAATTGTAAAAATCCAGATAAGAGGAGTAGCCCAATTCCCCATAGAAGTAAACCGCTGGATATTGCTAATCCAAGAATTATTGCACGGACAAGTGCCCCTTCAGAGGCACTGAGTGCAACCGCTTCATCAAACAACATAATTCCTGGAGCAAGTGGTAATCCCCAAACTACAACAGCCAGTAGTATTGTGATTAGAGTTCCAATTACTTGAACTATGTCAAATGCTTTCATTTTCAATCCTCTACAAGTAAACCTGCATTACGAGCATCTTCTTCTTCTGCGACTCTAATACCCTCTTCCATATCGACTCGAGTAGTTAGATAAGTACCGGCCAATATCACTATTGTAATTGTCATAACTGCCACTCTACTATCGAACAATGAACTTGCAATACCATACAAGAAGGTACCAATCATCGCAGCAGATTTACCGAGGAAACCAAAGAATCCGAAGAATTCAGAAGTACGGGTTTTTGGAGTAAGTTGAGAGAATACCGAACGCGCTTGAGCACCAGCAGAACCCATTGCACAACCAACGAATAGCCCCAAAATAATCCATTGAATCGATACGCTAATTCCTAATGGAGCCCAAACATAGTCTCGCATAGTTGAGGCCCATCCATCTACTGGACCGCCTTGGTCTACAATCGATGGGTGCCTATCTCCAACTTCAAACTCGCCAGCAATGTCTTCATTCCCACCAATAATGATTATTGAGAATCGGTGATCGCTTGTTTCCTCGAAAGAAGCAACCAATGCTATTGCTTGCTCTTCAGTAATCGACTTGACTTGTTCTTCCTCTGCTGCTTTTGCTGAATCTGCTAAAAATGAGGCTGCAAATATTCCTGCGCATACAAATAATATCGCTGCGACTATTCCCATCCATCCCCAATCCTGTCTTTGAATCCAAAGTATTCCTCCGCCGAGAATAGCGATACCAGCTAAAATACCCAGACAAACAAGTATTCCATTGGTCAATGTGCTTTCTCCTGCGGCTTCTACACTATAATCGGTTTCAGGGAAATTCTCTTGGAAGGCTTCACGGAACGCTGCGTCTCCTTCCGAGTCTTCGCTAATCCAGCCTTCATATCCTCTATCTTGAAGAGTTGTGAGATTGTAATTTCCTGTGGTTTCATTATATGTGAATTGGAAATCAAAACGTTCTGCATCTTCCTCGCCTTCTAATTCAAGAGGTGCGAATCCTGC
>MDTC01213170.1_pt1 | contig 22576 bp, 21 predicted proteins | sample 811181 | NCBI WGS metagenome assembly MDTC01 (sample SAMN05326644, study PRJNA326480) | marine metagenome | isolation source: seawater | place: Pacific Ocean: North | collected 2011 | reverse complement strand
GCTTCGGACAGCTCGGGCGGGGGCAGGGGCGGGGGCTCCGACTGGGGCCACAGGCGCCAGGCCAACATGGCGATCAGCACAGCCAGGACGATGGCGGCGAGCACAGGCAGCCAGATCCGCAGGGCGCCCGGCCGAGCATCGTCCGGGTCGGGCGGGTGGGTCGTCGCCGCGGCTGGAGGGACGCTGGCCGCCGGCGCGCCGATGGGCGTGTCCATGCCCACGGTGGTCACGCCCGGGCTCAGCTCGGCGGTCGAGGCGTCGGTCCGACCGGCCTGCGCCGATCGGGGTTCCGGGAAGGCGCTCGGGTCGAGGTCACTGCGCAGCTGCACGTCGGCCGGGGCGAGGTCCCGCAGGCGGGCTGCCAGCTCGGCGGCGGACTGCGGTCGGTCCTCGGGCTCGGCCTGGGTGCCCCAGCGCAGGATCTCGACCAGGGAGGGAGGCAGCCCCTGCCAGCGGGCACCATCATCCGCCTCGGCGAACAGGTCGATCGGGTTCTTGCCCGTCAGCATCCAGAACAGCGAGCACGACGTCGCGTACAGGTCCGCAGACGGCCCCACCCGCTTGGCATCCATCCGCTGCTCCGGCGGCATGAACGCGAACGAACCCATCGCGACCCCGGTCCGGGTCCTGCGGTCGCCAGCCTCGATGAGCGCGATGCCGAAGTCGGCGACCACCGCTCGCCCGTCCTTGTCGAGCAACATGTTCTGCGGCTTGATGTCCCGGTGGATGATGCCCTGGCCGTGGGCCACGGCGAGTGCGGACAGCACCTCCAGGGTGATGGTGATCGCGCGGTCGGCGGAGATCCCGCCCTCCCGCCGCACCATGTCCGCTACCGAGCCACCCTCCAGCAGCTCCATGACGATGAAGGGGCGGCCCTGCTCCATCCCGATGTCGAGTACCCGCAGCACGTGCGGATGGTTGAGCCGGGCCAGGATCTGCGCCTCGGCCCGCAGGCGGCGTCGAAGGGTCTGCCGGGTCGCGGCGCGCTCGGAGAGGATCTTGACCGCGCGCACGACCCCCAGCTCGAGGTCCTGGGCGCGCCAGACGTCCGCCGCCCCTCCTGAACCGATCTGGTCCAGGAGGACGTAGCGTCCGGCGAGCGTCGTGGGGGTCATCAGTCAGCGATCCCAGCCTTACAAGGCTGCTAATCGAGGATGACGTCCTTCACCCGGATGCGCAGGGCGCGGCGTCGCTTCTCGATGAACCACGGGTCGAACCCGCCCTTCTTGAGCTCCTTGCGGAGGCGGTGGGTCAGGACGTGCAGAGCGTTGGCGTCGGACGTGCCCTTGCGGCCCCAGATGCCGACGCTGACATCCGCATCGGAGCACCAGCCCCGCTCCACCCGCGGCTTGCCGGCCTTGCGGTCTTCGAGCCACTGCTTGCCCAGCACCCAGAGCAGGATTGCGCGGTTCTCGGCATCCACCCGGTGAGACAGGTCAGCCCGTTCATCGGTGATCACGGCCTCCGGACCGCTGACGCCGTCCAGGGTGACCTTGAGCAGGTAGGGGTACCGGGAGGGCTCGGCCTCGATGGTGGCCGTGTAGGTGGGGGCGAGCGCCAGCAGCTTGAGCACGCGTCCGGAGACCGCGAACGTCGCGCCGACCTTGAGCTCGCGCTCCTCGCCCTCGTCCTCGCCCAGGTACACCTCGCCGTCCGGGTAGAGCAGCAGCGTGGCGGCACCCGGGGGCGCACCCTCGATGTGCAGATCGTCCTTGTCGCCGCCGCCGATGCGGAAGCGGTCCCCGCGGACGGGGAAGCGGACTCCCGACGTCTGGTCCTCGACCAGCACGGCCTGCGGAGGACCTGCGGGCAGGCCATCGCCGCTGATCTGCAGCTCCATGTCCGGGCCGAGGCGCACGTTGTCGCCCCGGTGGACCTGGGTCGCGCCCTGGATGCGCTGATCGTTCACGAACGTGCCGTTGCGGCTGCCCAGATCCTTGAGCCAGACCACGCCACCCTCGAGCCACGCCGAGGCGTGGTTCGACGACACGGTCTGCTCGGGAATCACGAGGTCGTTCTCGGGACCTCGACCGATGTAGAGCGGCTGCTCTCCGAGCGGAATGGCGTGCAGGATCACGCCGTCTCGGACCACCTGGAGCTCCATGGGCCTCCTCGTCGCGTCAGCTTACGCGCGTAACGCGGTGAAAGTCTAGCGCGTCGGGACGCGCACGAGGCTCACAGACACGAGGTCCGAACTTCCTGCGGTGGTCACCTGACCGCGGAGCCGATCGTTGCTGGCTTGCAGACGCCAGGATCCGCGTGCGACATCGGGTCCGGCGACCTCGAGGTCCAGCGTCTTCGTCCCGGCGTCGTAGGTGCCTCGGACCGCGCCAGACTCGCCTTGCAGGGTCAGCGTGCCGACCAGCGCGTCCGTGGGACCGTCCAGCGCGATCCGCACCACCTGGCCCTCGAGCGCGCCTCGCCAGGGGCCGTGGATGGGCAGGTGTGCGACCGGAGCAGAAGTGGAGCTCCTTGCGGGATCGGGGGTTGGGGCCGGGTCGTTCGTGCCGTCGGGGCTCGTGGTGACGGGGGTCGTGGAGGTCGCGGGATCGGTCGTGCCCGCGTTGTCGGCGTTCTGCGCGTTGTCGGCGTTCTGCGCGTTGTCGGCGTTCTGCGCGTTGTCGGCGTTCTGCGCGTTCGCCGCGTCTTCCTCGGTCTCCGCGTCGTCGCGACCGGTCGTGGTCGCTTCGCTCGTGGTCGCGTCGCTCGTGCCCGCGTCGCTCGTGCCCGCGTCGCTCGTGCCCGCGTCGCTCGTGGTCGCGTCGCTGGTGGTCGCTTCGCTCGTGGTCGTGCCCGCGTCGCTCGTGGTCGGGTCGCTCGTGGTGCGCGTCCCGACCAGCGCGGCCCCGGGAACCAGGAGTGCAACCGCGACCATCAGCGACGCGAGGGTCAGGCCGCCGCCGATCCAGAGCGGCCAGGGCACCGAGCGCTGGGGAGGCGGGGCGATGATCGGCTCGGGAACGACGGTCTCGTCGCCGAGGGCGGGGAGGGTGCCGCCCTCGGCGGACTCCGGGGGGCCGACCACGACGGGCACGGTCGGGAGCTGGTCGCGGACGGCGCGGAGCTCGTGGGCGAGGTCGGCGGCGGTCGCGGGGCGGTCTTCGGGCTTGTGGGCGCAGGCACGCTGCAGCACCGGGCGGAGGGGCTCGGGCACGTCGTCCCAGCGCGGCGACGTCGGTCGCGCGAGGAACAGGTCGACCGGGGTCGCCGCGGTGACGAGGTTGTAGAGCGTCGCCCCCACTGCGTAGAGATCGGCGGGTGGCCCGACCCGGTGGGCGTCCAGCCGCTGCTCCGGGGCCATGGTCGAGATCGAGCCCATGCCCACCGAGGTCCGGGTCAGGGTGTGGTCCCGGTCGTCCATGCGGGCGATGCCCCAGTCGCCCAGCAGGGGCCTGTCGTCGGCGTCCAGGAGGATGTTCTGCGGCTTGATGTCCCGGTGCACGATGCCCTCGTCGTGGGCCGCGCCGACCGCGTCGAGGATCTCCAGGATGAGGTCGACCGCCTGCTGGGCGCCCATCGGGCCGTCCCGCTCGATGCGGTCGGACACGGCCCCGCCGTGGGCGAGCTCCATGACGACGTAGTGCCAGTCGGCATCCTGGCCGATGTCGTAGACCGGGAGCACGCCCGCGTGACCGATCCGGGCCATGATCCGCGCCTCGTCGGAGAGCCGCTGCAGGGCGATCGCCTCGGACGAACCTCCCATCTTGTGGCGCAGCTTGAGGGCCCGATCCACGCCCAGGGCGTGGTCGTGGCAGCGGTACACGCTCGCCATGCCGCCCACGCCCAGTCGCTCGCCGAGCTCGTACCTGCCGTGATGGAGGCGTGCGGGCACGCCCGAGCCTGCCTGGCCTTCCAACCAGCTCTCCCTGTCGCCTGTCCGATGATGCCACAGGGCGGCAAGAGTCCGGCCAAGTGTCGGACAGGGCACAGACGACCCGGGGACGTGACTTGGCGGCAGTACGCGGGCGGTAGAGTCCACGCCCAGGAGGTCTCTCATGATTCTGATGCTGCTCGCCAGCCTTTCGTTCGCCCAGGACGACGCGCTGCAGAACACGGTCAAGGACAAGGAGAAGCTGAAGGCCGAGAAGCCCGAGTCCAGCCTCTCCGCCCAGCTCGGTGGCGCCCTCGCCGCGGGCAACACGGCCGCCTACAACCTGAGCCTCGGCCTCAACGCCTCGCACAAGTGGGACCAGAACCGATTCCAGGCGACCGCGGGCGCGCTCTTCGGCCAGTCCGTCTCCGACGCTGACGGAAACGGCATCCTCTCCGAGGCCGAGCGCGACGCCGGGTACGTCACCAACCAGCAGCAGCTCCTGGCGGACACCCGCTACGACCGCTTCATCGGTGAGCGGAACAGTGTGTACGTCCTCGCCGGCGTCCTGATCGACCCCTTCGCCGGCTACAAGTCGCGCTCCCACGAGCAGATCGGCTACAGCCGCGTGCTGGTCGACACCGAGGACACCGACCTCGTCGCCGAGATCGGCTTCGACTGGGCGCAGGAGAACTACGTCGACACCGACCCGCCCCAGGACCCGACCTACAAGGACATCTTCGCGGCCCGCGCGATGCTGGGCTTCAAGCACGTCTTCAACGAGGCGGTCAGCTTCGAGGACACCTTCGAGGTCTATCCCAACGTGGTCGAGCTGAACGACGTCCGCGTCATGAACAACGCCTCGCTGGCGGCCAAGCTCTCCGAGAAGCTCGGCTTCAAGACCAGCTACGGCCTCCGCTTCGACAACGTCCCCGTCGAGGGCTTCCGCAAGGCGGACCACGCCCTCACCGCGAGCCTGGTCATCAGCATCCTGTGATGCGGACCGGATTTCCACCCGAGCCCCGGAGCCCACGATGAACCCCATCCTCTTCGCGCAGAGCGTCGGTGAACCCGCCACGCCCGAGATCCCCGACGCTGCCGCACTCACCGGCTACGCCCAGATGGCGATGTCCGCGGTCGAGACCTACGCCCTGCCCGTGCTTGGCGCGATCCTCATCCTCGTCGTCGGCTGGCTGGTCGCAGGCTGGGTGAAGGGCCTGGTCGTTCGCCTCACCGAGCGCAGCAAGCTCGACACCGCGCTCGGCCGCTTCCTCGGCCAGATGGCCCGCTACGCCGTCCTGATCATGACGGTCATCGCGTGCCTCTCCACGGTTGGCATCGAGACCACCAGCTTCGTCGCCGTGCTCGCGTCCGCGGGCTTCGCCGTCGGTCTCGCCCTGCAGGGCACCCTGGGTCACTTCGCCAGCGGCGTCATGGTCCTGGTCTTCCGGCCCTTCACCATCGGCGACATGGTCGATGCCGGCGGCCACACCGGCGTGGTCAAGGACATCGGCCTGTTCGCGACCGTGCTCTCGACGCCGGACAACCGCAAGATCATCGTGCCCAACGGCTCGGTGACCAGCGCCAGCATCACCAACTACACCACCCTCGGCACCCGCCGCGCCGACATCGACGTCGGCGTGGCCTACGGCGCGGACCTCAAGAAGGTCGAGGAGGTCTGTCGCAAGGCCGCCGCCACCGTGCCTACCGTCATGAACGAGCCTGCCGTGGGCTTTGCCTTCACCGAGATGGCGGCCAGCTCGCTCAACTTCAAGCTGATGGTGTGGTGTGCGGCACCGGACTACCTCGCGACGATGCACGGGGTCCGCTCCGCCGTCTACGATGCGCTCAACGAGGCGGGGATCGAGATCCCCTTCAACCAGATCGTCGTGCACCACGCCGAATCCGCCTGATCCACCTCCAATCCCGACAAGGAGCTCACCATGGCCACCAAGATCGATACCCTCGAGGGCGTCGGCCCTGCCCTCGCCGAGAAGTTCGCCGGTGCTGGCGTCAAGAACGTCGAGGACCTGCTCGAAGCCGGCAAGACCCCCTCGGGTCGCGGCAAGCTCTCCGACGCGACCGGCCTGTCCGAGAAGCGCATCCTGACCTTCGTCAACATGGCCGACCTGATGCGCATCAAGGGCGTCGGCGGTGAGTACGCCGAGCTGCTCCAGGCATCCGGCGTGGACACGGTCAAGGAGTTGCGCCGTCGCAACGCCGAGAACCTGGCGACCAAGATGGACGAGGTCAACGCCGAGAAGGAGCTGACCCGCACCGTGCCCAACGCCAAGACCCTGCAGGGCTGGATCGACCAGGCCGGTGAGATGGATCCCGTGGTCGAGTACTGATCTCGCGCGTTCCCGAGAGACGCCGTCGCGGACGTTCCGCGGCGGCGTCTCGTCGTTCAGGGTGCGGATTTCCACACGCGAAAGCGAATTTTCAACGCACGAGCGTTCGGTGTCCGCACCGCGGGGCCGCTCTGGGCCGCGCAGCCGCACCCGCCGCAAAGTGTTGCGATCAGCCGGATCTCAGGGGTCCGCGACCACCACGCTCGGGTCCACGTCCCGGGCCCAGCCCTGCAGCCCACCGGTGAGGTCGTGCAGGCGATCAGGGTCCACGCCAGCGTCGACCAGCGCCTGGCAGGCCAGGTTGGAGCGTCGGCCGCTCCGGCAGTAGAGCAGGATGGGTCCATCGTCCGGAAGTGACGGGATCACCGAGCGGATCTGCGTGTGCGGATGCACGCGGTCGACCCCGGGCAGGTGCGACACGGCGTGCTCGGCCTCGGTGCGCACGTCGATCCGGTACGGCGCCCAGCCCTCCGCCAGGCGGGAGCGCAGGGTGAGCGCGTCGAGCTCGTGCCAGGTGGGGGCCGCGCACATCGCCTCGACCAGCGTCAGATCGGTGATCGGGGCGCGGCCGGGATCACGGGCGAGCATCAGCTCGTCGAAGCGCATGGCGAGGGCATCGTAGAGCAGCAGGCGGCCGGAGCACACGTCGGACCGGCCGAGGAGCAGCTTCAGGGCCTCGGTGGCCTGCAGGGTGCCGATGACCCCGGGCAGCACGCCAAGGACGCCGGCCTCGGCGCAGTTCGGGGCCAGCTCCGGCGGGGGCGGCTCGGGGAACAGGTCGCGGTAGGTCGGGCCGCCCTGGTGGTTGAACACGCTGATCTGGCCCTCGAAGCGCTGGATGGCGCCGTACACGAGCGGCTTGCCCAGGATCTCGCACGCGTCGTTGATGAGGTAGCGGGCGGAGAAGTTGTCGGTTCCGTCCACGACCACGTCGTAGGGATCGAGCAGGCGCAGGGCGTTGTCGGGGGTCAGGCGCTCGGCGTGCACGTCCAGCTGCACGAGGGGGTTGAGGTCGGCGAGGCGTGCGCGGGCGCTCTCGGCCTTCTGCACCCCGAGGGCGGCGGTGCCGTGCAGCACCTGGCGCTGCAGGTTGGACGCGTCGACCCGGTCGTCATCGATGATGCCGAGTCGGCCGACTCCGGCAGCCGCCAGGTAGAGCAGGCAGGGGGAGCCGAGCCCGCCCGCCCCGACCACGGCGACGCTCCCGTCGCGCAGGGCGGCCTGACCGCGATCGCCGACCTCGGAGAGGGTCAGGTGGCGGGCGTAGCGGGCGCGCTCTGCGGGGGAGAGGGGACGCGGATCGGCGGTCACGGGAGCTCCAGGCGTCAGGCGGCGCAGCGGTCGTGCAGCGGTCCGATGACCGCCTCGGCGACCGGTCGCACGACCTCGCGCAGCACGGCGTGGTCCGGCGTACCGTCGCGGTCGTGGGCGGGGGCCAGGGCGCCGGTCAGCAGGTCGCGGGCGAGGGGGCGCAGGTCGGGGTGGCGGTCCAGGATGAAGGACACCGCGCGCCAGGCGAGGGCTGCGTGGCCGGCCTCGTCCCGGGCGATGGTCCGGTAGACCGCAGCCAGGGCGGGGTCGGGCGCGGCGTCGGCGAGCCGGGCGGCCTCTGCAGCGGCGAGGGTCTCGTTGAGGCAGCCCTCGAGGATCGTTCCGCGCAGGATCGCTGCGGGATCGGCGCGCAGCTCGATCCCGTCGAGCGAGAGCGGGCCCGGAGCGAGGGACTCGCCGGTGATCGCGTGCAGCACGGAGAGGGCCTGACTGGCGTGGCGGATCTCGTCGGCCTGGGCGGCGGTCGCATCGGCGAGCAGATCCGGCGGCGCGCCGAGGGCGCACAGCTCCAGGACGAAGCGCGCAAACGAGGCGATCGAAGCATGTTCTGCGCGGGCGATCCGCTCCCAGGTGGCGCGGGCGGCAGCGTCGTCGGGACGGAGAGCAACCCCGTCGAGGGGGGCGGCCCAGGATCCCGGCACGAGGGGGGCCGTGCGGAGGCCGTCGTCGGTGCGGAGCGGGCGTCCCTCGCAGATGATCTCGGCGTGGGCGACATAGCAGCACGCGTTCGGCTCGAGGTCGATCGGACCGCAGTCCTCGTCGAACAGCCAGCTGCAGAACTCCGGGTCCTGGGGCGGCGACACCCCCTCGTAGAGCAGCGCCCAGGTGTCCCCGGCGGGTGGGCAGGCGCCGATGGCGGGCATGGGTGCGCACACCAGGTAGCGATCGGGTCCGTGGTAGTCGGACTCGCTGGTGAGGACGTCGACTTCGTCGGCGCCGCAGGGCAGGCTCGGATCATCGGTGTCGTCGGTCGTGTCCGTGCCGTCGGTGCCCCGGCTCACTTCGGCGATCACCGGTGCGCAGCCGGACAGGGCAGCCAACAGCGCCAGCCGCAGCCAGGTGGTGGCGGTCATGATGCTCTCCGTGTGCCCGAGAGCAGCGTGGCTCGCCGCCGCGCGCAGTGCAAGTCCCGCGCGCTCACCTGACGTCAGCTGGTCAGACGCAGCGCTTCTCCGACCTGTTCGGCGAGGTGGGCGCGGATCATCGCGTCGGGGGTGGCGAGCACCTGCCAGCACAGGCGCAGGGCCTGGTCGGAGGTGATGGGCTCACGAACGGGGGCGTCCTGCTCGGCCTGAGCGCGCACCGGGGCGGCAGCCGACAATCGCATGGGGGGTCGCATGGGAGGTCCTCTTGGGTGGGCGGCCGGGGGGGGCCTACCGTGAACAACGGATGTTCGGCTTGCACACGTTAGGATCGATCCTGGCGATCTCACCCCGTACGGGGCATCGTGAGGTCCTGACCCCGAGACTTCCCATGATCCGAACTCCGGTCGTCTTCTCGGCCCTGCTGCTGCTCCTCTCCGCCTGCCCCGGCGAGACCGGGATCCGGCCCGATCCGGAAGGGGAGAACCCCAACGACACGGGCGACGGTGACGGTGGCGTCAACGCGCTCGGCGAGGCGTGCAACGGCAAGGACGACAACGGCAACGGTGAGATCGACGAGGGCTGGCCCGACAGCGATCAGGACGGTCTGCCGGACTGCCTCGAGCGGGACTGCGATGTCGACATGCCCGACGAGGCCCAGGTCGGCATCGACGAGGCCTGCGTGCGCGACCCCTGGTTCCCGCCGGCCGAGCCGTGGGACGTCGCGGTCGAGTGGCACGTCGAGACCAGCGGCCAGGGCGTCGTCGTGGCCCCCACCGTGGGCAACCTGACCGACGACAACGGCGACGGCTTCGTCGACGACCGAGACGTGCCGGAGATCGCGTTCACGACGCTCCAGTCGAACGAGCTGATGGTGCTCGACGGGGCGACCGGCGCCCTGCTGTGGAAGAAGGCCAACGTGCAGGGCACGGCGGGCGTCATCATCGCCGACATCGACAACGACGGGGACAACGAGGTCGTGGCGATGGCGCTGAAGAACCTCTCCTTCTGGGTCACCGCGTTCGAGGCGGACGGCACGTTGCTCTGGGACGAGAAGGCCCCCGACGACATGACCATCTACGCCATGGCCACGGTCGCCGACCTCGACGGCAACGGCACCGCCGAGGTCATCTTCGACAAGCTGGTGCTCGACGGGGCGACCGGCAGCACCATCTCCGTGCTCGACGTCTACCAGCCCCCGCGCACCGCCCTGCGGACGCCGGTGGTCGGCGATGTGGACCAGGACGGCGAGAAGGAGATCCTGATCGGCCCCGACCGGTTCACCATGGACGGCACGCGGGAGTTCCGGAACAACCGCGCCCTGTGGCGATCGGTCCACAACGCCATCGCCAACGTCGACGACGACCCCGAGGGCGAGATCATCATGGGGTACGGCACGGTGCTCCAGGTCATCGACCCGGACGGCACCGAGCTCTTCGAGGTGGAGCTCCCCGGGGACAACGGCGGCCCCCCCTGTGTGGCGGACTTCGACGGCGACGGCGTGGTCGAGATCGGCATTGGTGTCGGCGAGAACGTCGCCATGTACGAGCTCGACGGCACCGAGGTCTGGACCTACCCCAGCGTCGACATCACCATCGCCCACGCCGGCTGCAGCGGGTACGACTTCGACGGCGACGGCGCCTACGAGCTGCTCCACGCCGATCAGCACGCGCTGTACATCTTCGACGGCGCCACCGGCAACGTCCTCTACCGCGACATCCGCCACACCTCGACGACCCACTTCGAGTACCCGGTGATCGCCGACGTCGACAACGACGGGAACGCCGAGATCGTGCTTCCCTCCAACATCAACGAGGACCGCGCGGGCTGGGCTGGCATCACCGTCTTCGGCCACGCCGGCTCGGGCTGGGCGCGCTCCGGTCCCACCTGGGCCATCCACGACTTCGCCGTCACCAACATCCGCGGCGACGGCAGCGTGCCCCCGAACCCGACCCCGCCCTGGCTCGCCCACAACGTCTTCCGCGCCCGCCCGACCGTGGACACCGAGGCGCTCGCCAACCTGCAGGTCGGCATCGTCGATGCCTGCGTCGGCACCTGCGAGGGCGGTCCGATCAAGATCAGCTACGTCGTGGCCAACGTCGGCGGCGCGCCGGTCCGCCCCGGAACTCGGGTCACGCTCTACCGCATGGAGCGCTTCGAGAAGGTGCCGCTGCAGTCGCGGCTGATCCCGCGGATCCCCCCTGGAACCTCACTGCCCGCGGACGTCTTCGTCCTGCAGCCCTGGGAGATGGGCGACGGCTTGCTCATCGAGGTGGACGACGACGGCAGCGGGCGCGGCTGGGTGGAAGAGTGCGACGAGACGGACAACTGGGTCGCCTTCGAGGACCAGCTCTGCGCGCCATGATCGCGTCCGAACCCAGCAACCTGCCTCCGCAGCCCCGGGTCACGACCGCGTGGTACGTGGCCTGCCACAGCCCGGAGTTGGCCAAGGGCCCGCTTCGAACCGTCATCTTCGACCAGCCGCTGGTGCTGTGGCGCGCAGCGGACGGCAGCGTCGGGTGCCTGATCGACCGCTGTCCCCACCGGGGCGTGCCCCTGTCCGAGGGCCGCATCGCCGGCGGCGAGCTCCAGTGCGCCTACCACGGCTGGCGCTTCTCCACGGACGGCGCCGTGACCCGCGTGCCCGGCCTGACCGACCCCAGCCGCGCCCCCAGCCACTGCACCACCCGCTTCCCGGTGCGCGAGGCGCAGGGTCTCGTCTGGGTGTGGATGGAGCCCGAGGTCGAGCCCTTCGCCGAGCCGTTCACCTTCCCCTTCGCCGACCAGCCCGGCTACACCACGGTCCGCAAGGGTCTGCGCACGCGGGGGTCCCTGCACCAGGTCATCGAGAACGCACTCGATGTGCCCCACACGGCCTTCCTGCACGGTGGGTTGTTCCGCAACGACGCCGCCGAGGCGACCCGCCGCCCGATCGCCGTGACCGTGCGCCGCTGGTCGGATCGCTGCGAGGCCGAGTACGTCGGTGAGGCCCGTCCGGGCGGGCTCGCCGGCAAGCTGCTGTCGCCGTCCGGGGGTGACGTCACCCACTTCGACCGCTTCCATCTGCCGTCCATCACCGAGGTCGAGTACCGGATCGGCACCGAGGCCCACCTGGTCCTGTCGGCGGCCTGCACGCCCCACAGCGACTGGGAGACGACCATGCACGCAGTCGTCAGCGTGAGCACGCGCTTCCCTGGCTGGCTCGTGAAGCTGATCGTGCAGCCGGTGGCGCTGCGGATCTTCGGCCAGGACGCGGTCATGCTCGCCAAGCAGGCGGACAACCTGGCGTTCTTCGGCGAGGAGCGCTTCGTCAGCACCGAGCTGGACCTGCTCGGCCCGCACATCCTGGCCCTCCTGCGGCGCGCCGCCCGGGGCAAGCCTGCGGAGCAGCCGGAAGATGCGCCGAGCGTCGAGCGTCGCGTGGACATGCTCGTGTGACGATCCGGGCACGCCTGCCCGGCACGATCGCGTGTGCACCGGTGCGCCTGTGCGAGCCTCCGGGCCAGCTGCGTCCCTGCGCTATGGTGTCGGGCTGCCGGGGGATTCATGGCGACCTCCAACCGGGTCCTTGTTGTCGAGACCGAGCGCGACCTCGCGGTACGCCTCGTGGCCACGCTGGAGGGACACGGCTTCGATCACGTGGATGTTGTGCGGTCGGCGGATGGCGTGCTGGACGCAATCGTGCGGTCGGAACCGGTCGTCGTGCTCATGGAGGTGAGCGTCTCCGGCGAGCATGACGGGCTCGCTCTCGCCGAGGAGATCATCCAGCAGCACGGCATCCCGGTGGTGTTCCTGACCGGGGAGTCCGATCCCCAGGTGGTCGGGCGCATGCACGAGGTGGGTGCGGCGTCCGTGCTGGTCAAGCCCTTCTCCGAGAGTGAGGTGCCCCGGGTGCTCAGAGCGGCCATCGCCAGGTCCCGCCGGGTGCGCCAGCTCGCCGAGCGGAACAACCGGCTGTGGGTCACCCTGCAGTCCATCGCGGACGCGGTGGTGACGGTCGACGTAGAAGGGAGGGTGGAACACCTGAATCCGGCGGCGGAACGCTTGTCGGGATGGTCCGTGAGCGCGGCTCGCGGGCGCCGGATCGAGGCGGTCCTGGACCTGCGCCGCACCGAGGGCGAGCCGCTGGTCAACCCCGCGCGGATCGTGCTGGACACGGGACGGACACGGTCTCGGGGCAGCGGCATCTGGCTGCATCCGCAGGCCGGAACCGCTCGTCGGATCGGCTACACCGCCTCGCCCATCGAGGATGACGACGGCCACGTCATCGGCGCCGTCCTCATCATGCAGGATCTGACCGAGCGCGAGCAGCTGCAGGATCTCCTGGCGCGGGCGGATCGGCTCGCCTCCATGGGCACCATGGCCGCCGGCATCGCCCACGAGATCAACAACCCGCTCACCTACATCGTCAACAACGTGCTCTTCGTGCTCTCGGAGCTGGAGCACCTGGGGGACGTACCCGAGGACGTGCTGGTCGCCGTGCGGGACATCGAGTTCGGCTCTCGTGCCATCGAGCGGATCGTCGGGGATCTCAAGCTGCTCTCGACGCCCGATCAGCGCAGCCAGGAGGCGGTGGATCTGGCCCCGGTCCTGCGGAGGACCCAGCGCATGGCGGCCAAGACGGTGCGGGCGCGGGGGCGCTTCGAGGCCTCGCTGCGCTCCACCCAGCCGGTGCTCGCGAACCCGGTCGCCATCGGGCAGGTGGTGACGAACCTGGTGCTCAACGCCGCCCAGGCGCTGCCCGACGACTACTCCGAGGACAGCGTGGTCCGCTTGTCTTGCCACGACGACGTCGATCAGGTGGTCATCGAGGTGCAGGACACCGGCTGCGGGATCCCCCCCGAGCTGCTCGAGCGCGTGTTCGATCCGTTCTTCACCACCAAGGGCGTGGGCAAGGGCACGGGCCTGGGCCTTGCGATCTCCCACCAGATCGTGACCGATCTGGGGGGCCGCATCGAGCTCGTCTCCGAGGTCGGCCAGGGCACCACCGTGCGGGTGATCCTGCCGGTCCACAGCCAGGCACCCGACGACGTCGAGGACGAGCCGAGCCTGAACGACATCTCCTACCCCCAGCGGCGCGTGCTCATCGTCGACGACGACGACAAGGTGCTGCGGTCCATGGTGAACACCCTGTCCCGCCTGCACGTGGACGACGCGGTGGACCACCTCGCGCTCGGCTTCGGCTACGACGCGATCCTCTGTGATCTGATGATGTCGCCGCGCACCGGCATCGAGCTGCTCGACGCCCTCACCGTGGTCGCCCCGGATCTGGTCGAGCGCCTCGCCTTCATCACGGGAGGCGTCTTCACTGGGGCCCTGCAGGAGAAGGTCCTCCGGTCAGGCCGGCCGGTCGCCTACAAGCCGTTCCAGACCGAGCAGCTGCTGCGGCTGATCGAGGTCCTCGCCCAGGCCTGAGCTACGCGGCCTCGGCTGCTCCGAGCTGGCGGTCGTAGGCGTCCTGGAAGCGCACGCCCAGGGTGGCGATCTGGTCGTCCCGGAGGGCGAAGCGGCGGACCAGCCTGCTGGAGGCGATCCACTCGGCGTCGTCGAGGCGGTCGCCCTCGCCATAGAGCAGGGTCTGGGAGAGCTGCAGCAGGGCGGCGAGGGGGAGGTCCGGCCGGCCGGCCCAGCTGCGCTGAGCGAGGCTGGCGCGGTACATGCGAGTGATCGCGCCGGGGAGCTCCTCGGGCACGGACAGCTGGGCGAGCACCCCGGCGCCGACCCGGGCGTGGTCGAAGCCGTAGGCCTGACGCTCGGCGCGGGCCAGGTGCGGACCGCTGGGGGCGTTGCGCCACAGGGTCGCGTAGGCGTCACGGTGAAGCGCCAGGAGGCCGAGCTGGCCGAGTCCGTGCACGAGTCCGCCGGTGAACGCGAGGGCGGGATCGACGACCCGGGCGTCCTTGGCGAGAAGCCGGGTCAGGACCGCGACCCGCAGGCTGTGCTCCCACATGGGGCGGGCCAGGGCACCCGCGGACGACTCGGTCGCGGTCTCGACGACCAGCCGCAGCAACAGGTCGCACGAGGTCTCCCACCCCAGCCGGACCAGGGCGCGCTGCAGCGAGGCGACCGGCACCTGTCGGGCGTAGAAGCTGTGGTTTGCGTAGTCGATGATCCGCACGGTCAGCACGGGGTCGACCTCGATGGCCCGGCGGAGCGGCTCGATCTGCGCCTCGGGAGCTCCGATGAGCGAGATCACCTGGGGTGCGGCCGGGGACAGCAGCTTGCGCGTCGCCTCCACCACCACGTCGATGCCGTTGCTCATGGCTGCCTCGATCCCCGGGGGACCGTGCCTCGTGCGGGGTCCCTCTCCTTGCCGGATCGGCTGCGTCCGGGGGGAGGTTGAGCCCTTCGGTGCGCTGGAGACCTCCCCCGGATCAGCCGCCGAGGTCCCAGGCCATGATCTCCCGGTAGCAGTCGTCCTCGTTGGGCGAGACTGTGCGCCGTCGCTCGGCGATGGTGCCGCCCGAGGTGCTGGCGTCCAGGGTCAGGCTGAAGCCGATGTCGACGTCGGAGCAGCCGTCCGGAGCCCGCTCCTCGGCGTAGGTCCCCTCGATCCGGTCGAGGGGGCGCAGGGCCTGCACCATCCAGCCGTCGTGGAACTCGGAGCGCACGGCGGCGCCGGCGAACGCCTCGGCGAACCACTGCTCGCCGGTCTCGACCTCGACCTCGACCTCGACGCCGATCCGGGTGTCGCAGGCCAGGGTCTCGGTGAAGCCGAACTTGGGCTGGCGGATGATCTCGCGGACCCAGGCGGTCTGGGGACGGCGCAGGCGCACGTCGACGGTACGCTGCTCGCCGGACGCATCGGCGAACACCGCAGAGTAGCGGTCGATCGCGTCGATGGGCGCGAGGCCCAGCGAGGTGACCTCCTCCACCGGGATGACCCGGTACTGCTCGTAGCAGGGGTTGGGCTCGAACTTGGGCGGGCCCTGGCACGCGGAGACGCTGGCGGTCAGCAGGGCTGCCGCGACGAGGAGCATTCCGGTCTCGGTGGCTCGATTTCGCACGTTCCACAGTTTGACCCGGGGAGCCGCGATCGCAAAGTGGATCCCCTGTACGATGGCGGTCCGGAGGTCTCGTGACGCTGTTCGACGCTGCCGACGCGCTCCTGCGCGATGCCCTGATCGTGACTGCCCATGCGCGCCCGCTGGACGGACACGATCGGATCCTCCCCGGTGACGAGTTCGTCAGTACCGTGACCGTCGAGAACCAGGGGCTCGGTGACGGGGCGGGCACGGCGGCGCGGACCGCGTTCCTGGACGTGGTGGCGCGGGTGGAGGCGACCCCGTTCGCTGCGCCGCTCGGCGAGGACGGCGAGCCCATCAGCGAGCTGACCCTCGAGCTGGGCGAGCTGATCTTCGGCGAGGCGGCGAGCCGGGAGCTGCGCATGCGGGCGACCGCGGCCATGGACGGCCCCGAGCCCTTCGCCCGGGTGCACGTGCACGGCCGCCTCGACCTCGACCGCTTCTTCCTGGCGGCGTCGGTGCATCAGTTCACGACCGAGATCCGCAGGGAGCAGGCCCAGGATCCGGCGGCGGAAGCCCTGCGCCGCCAGCTGCTGGTGGAGGTGCTGCCGGAGGGCTTCTCCCTGTGCTGCTGGTCGTTCGACTTCCCCGACAGCGACGACTTCATCGAGCTGGTCGACGACCCGGTGCGCTTCCGGGTCTTCGTGCGGGAGCGGGTCATCGAGCTGGCGCTGGCACGCGGGGTCGCCCAGGAGGCGGCGCAGGCGGTCGCCGGCCTCTTGAACGAGCTCTTCGTCGACGTGCACGAGACCGGCGCCACGGGCTCGCTCGCCCTCGCGCTGTGGTTCATGGGCTTCGACCAGGGCGAGTCCTTCGCTGCCGCCGATGTGATCGACGTGGTCGGCGGCTACCTCTCCGCCTTCGATACCTGGGACGAGCGCCGCGAGGTCCGCGTCTTCAAGGGCTTCGAGAACGATGGCGTGCTCGCCGATCCGGTGACCGTGACCGACCTGCCGGTGATCGTGGACCATGGCGCCCAGACGATCACGCTGTGGGCCGGATCGCTCCGCGGCTGAGCCGAGTGGGCTCCCCCGCTCTGTCGGGCGAGCGCAAAGCCGTGGTCGGGCGGGCCGGCGGCGCGCTACGAAGGGAGCCGGCCCGGGCGCACGAACCCTGGCCCGTGGGAGAGCCATGTCGGACACCAGCGCGCCGTTCTACCCCCGGAGTCCCCTCGGTGAGCGGGAGGAGGGGATCCCCACCGGGCGGGACGTCGAGTGGGAGCCGCTCGTCGACTACCGCCGCAACGGGGTGAGCGAGAACACCGTGCACGGCGCGGTCGCCTGGTACTCGGGTGACCAGCAGGTGCACAGCTTCGGCGGCAACGTGCTCTGCTACGGCCGCTCGATGATGAAGCCCTTCTACATCAAGCCGTTCGCGGAGGTGCTCGCGACCGTGCTGACCTGGGAGCAGAAGGCCATCAGCGTCGCCAGCCACAACGGCACGGCGGAGCACGTCGCCGCCGCCCAGGGCTGCCTCGAGGAGAGCGCGTGGGGCCTGATGCAGACCCCGCTGGACACGCCGCTGGTGCAGTTCGGCCGCCAGGTCCGTCGCCCGCGGCGCTGGTTCAACAACAGCTCCGGCCACCACGCCGCCATCCTGCGCGGGGTCATGGAGCAGGGGATCTCGCCGGTCGGCTACACGCTGCCGACCCACCGGGTCTTCGCCGAGTTCAGCGGCGTCGTGCGCCGAGCGCTCGGTGCGGACTGGCAGCCCCGCCGGATCGCCCGGGATGGCGATGGCCTGCCCACGGTCGCCATGACGGTGGACGAGCTGGCCCGCTGCTATGCCTGGCTCGCCGTGCACAAGGAAGACGACTGGATCTGGGAGGCCATGGTCCGCGAGCCCGACCTGGTCGGCGGGTTCAACCGGCTGGACACGACGATCATCAAGAGCTGCGACGGCCGGGTCATCGCCAAGGAGGGTGCGGACGGGCTCCTGGGTCTGGCGATCGAGCACCCCGAGTACCCCGACGGCCTGGGCGTGGTCATCAAGATCGCCCACGGCTGGAACCCCCAGGCCACCTGGTACATCGCGCGGGGGATCCTCGGAGTCCTGGGCTTCACCCTGCGCAATCCGTACCCGCTCTACCGGCAGAAGGCCTTCCTGGTGCCGGGCGTGGTGCCGCCGTCCATGCTCGATCGCCTCGAGCAGATCCCGACCTGGGACGCCTGGGATCCGGACCACGATCGCTGGTACTACGATCCGGGCGTGCGCCGGGGCGTGCCGTGATCAAGCGCCTGCTGATCCTGCCGATCCGGCTCTACCAGCGCTACATCAGCCGCTACACGCCGCCCAGCTGCCTGTTCCGGCCGACGTGCTCGGCCTACGGCGTCACCGCCATCGAGGTCCACGGCCTGTGGGGCGTCTGGCTGGCCGGCTGGCGGATCTTGCGCTGCAACCCGATCACGGGCGGCGGCTACGACCCGGTGCCCCAGGACTGACGTGCTGCCGGCTACGGAGCGGTGAACTCGCCGGCCATGGCGTTCTTGCAGTGCTTCTCGGCGTAGTCGCCGGCCTGCGGGGAGCCGCCGGTCTTGTAGTACTTGCGGACCTTGCCGTCGTGGGCGCAGCTGCCGGACAGGCCGTCCGCGGGGCAGGCGCCGGTCGAGACGGTGCCGCCGAAGCTGACGCAGTCTGCGTCCGCCTCTTCCTTGCTGACGTACTCGACACAGACGGACATGTCGGCGATGGCGTCGCAGTGGGCGGCACCCACGTCCAGCATGGACGCTGCACCTGCGCCGGGTTCGTTGTTCGAGTTGAACTCGGCGTCGTTCGAGCCCAGGTAGAGCACCGCAAAGCCGACGAGGGCGGCGGCGGACAGGGCGAGTCGACGGGTCATGGCTTCCTCCGGGCTTCTGTCCAGGCGCTAACCGAGCTTGTCGGTCTCGCGCATCCAGTCGACGGTGTCGGAGATGAGGTCCGGTAGCGGAGTGTGCCGGTATCCCAGAGTCTCGCGGGCCTTGCTGTCGTCGACGTCCAGGTCCAGGAGCACGTGGTGCAGCCCGTCGGGGGTGATGTCCGGCTCCCGCCCGCTGATCCGCGACCAGGCATCCTTGGCGAAGGCGACCGCGTGCAGGAGCGCGTCCGGGGTCGCCTTCTGGGGCACCTTCCGGCCCAGGACCTGGCCGATGATCTGGGCCAGCTCCAGGAACGACGCCCGGGGCCCGCCGAAGATGTAGTTCTCCGCCGACCGGCCGTGCTCGGCCGCCAGCACGAGACCCTCCGCGACCCGGCGCCCGTCGGCGAAGACGCCGGTTCCTCCCGGAACACCGGGCAGGGTGCCCGCGTCGATCATCGAGATGAGCCGGGCCCAGCTGCCCCGGTCGTAGGGTCCCATGATGTGGGTCGGGTTGACGATGACCGCGTCCAGGCCGGTCTCGTCGATGACGGCGTGCAGGCGCTCCTCGGCGAGCTGCTTGCTGCGGCAGTAGGTGACCTTGCTCTCCTTGCCGTGCTGGGGCGTCTGCTCGGTGATGACGCCGTCGACGTGGCCCCAGGCGCTGATGCTGCTGACGAACACCATGCGGCCCGCCCCCGCCGCGGCGGCCTGGCGAGCGATGTTGTCGGTGCCGTCGATGTTGGTGCGCAGCTGGCGCTCGGCGTGGCGCCGCCAGATGGAGGTGTCTGCGGCCAGGTGGAAGACGACGTCGGCGCCGCTCGGGATCGCGAGCCCCGGGTCCAGCAGGCCCCCGACGACCTTGTGCACCCCGGCCGCGTCGAGGGCGCTGGTGTCGCTCCCCGGGCGGTGCAGGGCGTGCACCTCCCAGTCCGCTCCGACGAGGCGCTCCACCAGGTGGGTGCCGACGAACCCAGTTCCCCCGGTCACAAAGGCGACTGGCACGCTGACCTCCCTCGCGCGGCCCCGAGCGCTGAACGCCGGTCCGCGAGAAGTCGGCTACCCTCCCGAGACGCTGGGAGCACGTGGGGAGACCCTCCTCCGGGTCCGGACCTCCCTCCGGCGGCTCCCCCACCCGATCCCCGAGGACCCATGCCCACCGTCGAGTTCTTCTACGACGTCGTCAGCCCGTTCAGCTACCTGGCTTCCACGCAGATCGAGGCGATCGCCGCCGACTGTGGGGCAGAGCTGGTCTGGCGCCCGTTCTTCCTGGGCGGCCTGATGAAGGCGGTCGGCAACCAGCCGCCGGCCAACCTGCCCGCCCGCGCGCCATACCTGTTCAAGGACCTGCAGCGCTGGGCGGCCTACTACGGCGTGCCCTACCGCTTCCCCAGCCGCTTCCCGATGATGACGCTCACCGCCCAGCGCGCGCTGGTCAGCCTCCCCGAGGACGAGCGTGCCGGCCCGACCCACGCGCTGTTCCACGCGTACTGGGTCGACGACCGCGACATCAACGACAAGGCGGTGCTCACGGACATCCTGGGCGAGGAGCTGGTCGCGCGCACCGCGGACCCGGCGGTCAAGCAAGCCCTCCTGGACGCGACCAGCGAAGCCGAGCAGCGCGGCGCCTTCGGAGCCCCGACGTTCTACGTGGGCAAGGAGATGTTCTTCGGCAACGACCGGCTTCCGTTCCTGGAGCAGGAGCTCAGGCGGCTGGCGTAGGGATCGTCTGGCGGGAAGTCGCGTTGCTCCGTGCGAGGGAGTGGCGAGGCGGTCTCTGGTCCCTGGTCTCTGGGGCCCGCTCCGATCGGGGGCTTCGGGTGCGCACCCCGTGGCTTCGTGGCATGGCGACACCGCCATTCTCGCCCGGACGAACCCGTCCTTTTTCCTGTCCGAACCCGGAAGACCTGCGTGCGCACCGTGTTGGCGGGGCGGCCACTGCTGTCTTGGGCCCAGAGACCAGAGACCAGAGACCAGAGACCGTCCTGCCACTCCCCCGCCGGAAGTCACGCGACCCGCGCCAGACGACTCCCGCCCTACCCCAGCTCCCGCACGATCCGCTGCGCCTCGTCCCACGCAATAAGCGGCAGTCGAACACTGTTTCCCGCCACGCGGACCCGCACCTCTGCCAGGCCCAGCCGCCGCAGCAGGGGGCCTTGGGTGGCGGTGACCGACTGCAGGCGGCGGCGGGAGACCACGACCAGGCGGCGGTCGAAGAAGCCGCGGCGGCCGATGACCGCCTTGTCCGTGACCAGCCAGCCCTGGTGGCGCCAGTCGAGCCAGGCCGCGAACGACAGCGGGATCGTGGCCAGGGCGAGCAACAGCACCCAGGGGGAGACCAGCGCGCCCAGGAGGCCCGCGAGGGCGAGCACCTGGAGTACCCGGCGGGCGATGCCGCGGATGAGGGCGCGACGGTGCGGTGGGCGCAGGGGGACCCGCCAGGGGTCGACGTCGAGGTCGGGTACGGCGAGGCGGGCCAGGCGAGGCAGCTCTTCGCGGTCGACCACCGGCACCAGGGCCGCGCGACGCTCGGTGCCGCCCTGGTCGGAGCGGGTGGCGGCGGTCTCGACCCGGAGGCTGCCGAAGCCGAGCCAGCGGCGCAGGAGGGTCTCCGACGTCAGCACGATCTGGACCTTTTGCAGCGGCAGCTCGAGCCGGCGGCGGGTCGTCAGGCCGCCCTCCACGATCAGGGCGCCGCGGCGCTCGGACAGGGAGAAGTTCCAGTGCCGGACCATGACTGCGCCCACCCCGAAGAGCCAGGCCCCGGCGAGCACGGCGATCCCGAGGGCGACGCCCTGCAGGCCGAAGAAGCGGGTGGCGGTGTTGGCGAAAGTCTCCGGGCTGGCCCAGGTCAGCGCCTCGACCACGAGGCCCAGCACGACCGCGGCCGCACCGAAGCGTCCGGCGGTGGCGCCGTAGCGGAAGAGTTCCCACGGGCCGTTCGCGACCAGCACGGACCCAGCGGGATCGTCGGCCTCGGTCTGCTGGGCGCGGGCCTGGTCGCGCAAGTGGACGAGCTGCTCCTGCAGACCCTCCGCCTCCTGGACCGTGAGCGCCGAGAGCAGGCCTTCCACCTCGGTTCCAGAGGCGGTCTCGATGCGGACCTCGACCAGTCCGGAGAGGCGGTGGGGGATGGTCCGCACCAGCTCCACGTTCTGGATCCGCCCCGGGTCGATCGTGCGGATCTGGCGGGTGAACAGACCCGAGCGGATCTCGAGCTTCCCCCTATGGATCCGGTAGCGCAGCGTCAGCCAGTGCACGAGGGTGCCGCCGACCGTGAGCGAGAAGAACAGCAGCAGGATGCCGACGTCGAAGGCGCCGATCCACACGCCGGTGTCGTCGGAGCTCCCCCGCCACAGGAGCGCCAGCAGCAGCGGCCAGAAGCCCCGCACGACCCGCCAGGCGCGGGGCAGCAGATTCACCGCGATGGACGCCGGGTGCAGCAGGTTCCAGTCGGGCTCAGACGGCATCGTCCTCGCCCACCCGGATCAGCCGGTCCCGCAGCCTGGTGGCCTCGGCGAGCAGGAGCCCGGGGATGACGCCGTCCGCGCCGGAGCCGGACGCGGTGTAGACGTGCACCCGGGCCAGGCCGAAGATCCGGTCCAGGGGCCCCTGGTAGGTGTCGACGTGCTGGATGCGCGAGGCGGGGATGGCGGTGAGCCGGCGCAGGATGACACCCTGCTGGATGAGCAGGTCGTCCTCGCCCAGGCGGTAGCCCCACGCGGCGAAGGCCAGGGTGGGCAGCCACAGTGAGAACAGCGTGCCGAGCAGCCCCACCGCCAGCGCCGCGCCGACCGCCCAGATGAAGTCGGTCACGAAGGAGAGCCCCACGACGATCCCGATGACCACGGGCGGTCCGACCAGGGCCAGCTGGAAGAGCGCCTGCAGGTGGAAGAGCCAGCGGGCACGGGGAGCGAGGGGGATCAGGTCCATGGACGCACCGTAGGCCCGGTCGGGGCGATCGGGTAGCTACTCCTCGAGGATGCTGGAGTCCGCCTCGTCGAGGTGCGAGCGGATGAGGCGGGCCCAGGGGTGCACCCGCAGGGCGCTGCGGTCGATCTCGGAGAGGTTGCGCGACATCTGGCGCAGGTGCCGCTTGGCCGCCTTCCATGCGTCCCGACTGGGCATGGCGTTCTCGG
>MDTC01024431.1_pt1 | contig 22581 bp, 29 predicted proteins | sample 811181 | NCBI WGS metagenome assembly MDTC01 (sample SAMN05326644, study PRJNA326480) | marine metagenome | isolation source: seawater | place: Pacific Ocean: North | collected 2011 | reverse complement strand
TTTTATTATCGCCGTCATTTCCATTACATTATTGGTTGTAATATCTTTACCCCCAAAATTTTCAATTTTAGGATCTTTATTTATAATATACGCCCAACCACCTGGACCAGGGTTACCCAAACAACTTCCGTCTGTATATGCTTCAATCATTTATACTATACATAGGTTTAAACTTTATACTTCAATAATTTGTTCCCGTTTGTATGGAAAACACTTATAATAACATTTAACAACGGGTTCAAAAAATGCACACGTAGCACAAATAGTTCCAAAAACTATTAAAAATATATAAACACCTTTCATTACCATAGTATAAACGTTAAATCTTTATATCTCCGAATCAAGGTCGTGCCATGATTTAGGAGTACAACAATGCATAAATTTATCAAAATTTTTATACATAATACCAAATAGTATAAGGGGTATTATTATTTCAAGTATAAAAGTCATATACTTTATATTTTAAAAAAAATATCACGATTTCGGGTCCTATTAGTGTCTCCAATACAACCCTCTTGGGAGTTCGGGTTCGTATTTTGGGCGAGGTTCCTCATCGTCTTCATTATCTTCGTCACAACACAAACACCAACCTTTTTTTAATGCAAAACAGACTGATATCAGAACTATTGTTCCAATCGCATAATAAATAGTTAACATATTTATATTATTACTTAAAATTTTAAGTGTATATACAATAAAATGAATCATTATCAGGATTGGGATCCAGTTATTATTCGAGGTAAAGTTGATAAATCACGTGAAAAGGAAAAGTATGTCAAATTTATGGGACAGGAAATCAAGTTACCAAAAAGGAGTCAATACTCTGGTAAAACACCGGATCAGAAACTTGACGAAGCTGTATTAGGTGGTACACATAAAAAAGTAAGTAAAGAAACAGGATTAACGATCCAAAGGGCGCGCGTTGCAAAACAGTATACACAAAAAGATCTTGCAAATCTCATAAACGTATCATCAGATATCATCTCTTCATACGAATTAGGTAAAGCTATACCAGATCCTAAAATCATGCAAAAACTGCGTCGAGTTTTAGGTGTTAAACTCTAATCAATATTAATATGGATACTACAATGGGTAAAAAAATTCAGCGTATACGTATAGAGAAAAGTCATACACAAGTTGAACTTGCACATAGAATTCGAGAAACTTTAGATACCATAAACAAAATTGAAACTGGTAAAATGGAAGTAAACTGGTATATACTTGAAAAAATACAGAAATATTTCAAGGTTAAACTTTAAAATTTGTTCTAAATTTTAAAATCTAAATTTTATTTATTTTTTAAATTTTATTTTTTTTTTGCTAAAATCAGTAAACTAAGATATGCTTAGTTGGAGAACGCGAGACCGCCCATACCGGATTGGATTCTGAGGACGTTGTAGTTAGTCGCGAACATGTGGAGGTTTCTGCCAGTTTCAGTAGTCTTGACCGAAACTTGGGCGTTGTCGATTCTGGAGAAGTTGCAGGTACCAGTTGGTTGATGCTCTTCTGGCTTAAGCGCAAAGGAGTACGCGTAGATACCTGGCATTGGGGAGCCAGAGTGGTGGACGAATGGTTGGACCGAGTTGAAGTACTTGCCTTCTTGCTCCTTGAATCTGTCTTGACCGTTGAGGACCAACTTGAAGGTGTCAAGTGGGCCAGACGTGTCTTCATCGAATTGAATCGTGGAGTCCAAGAGCAATTGTGGGGTACCCGCAGAGGATGGTTGGACGAACACGTTGGTAGTGGCGTGGAGAGTGTTGGACGCAGAGGAGACAGTGACTGGAGTCTTCGTAAAGTTCCACAAGCCGTTCAAGTCACCAACAACATTGGAGGAAAGGTCGGTGCACCAGACCAATTCCTTGACTGGGTGGTTGTACGACAATCTGACTTGCTTGGTGGAACCGGAGGCCGCCAAAGCATCAGTGCCAGTGTGCTGGACTTGTTCGATCAAGTATTCATGACCCTTTTGCGCGAATCGTCTACGCTCTTCGGTGTCAAGGTAGATGTAGTTACCCCAAACCTTGAACGAATCGAAGTTGGTACCGTACGCGGAGGACAAGTCAAAGTCAATTCTGACTTCGTGGTATTGCAAGGCAATCAATGGCAAGGCCAATCCTGGGTTGCGGTTGAAGAAGAAGATCAATGGCAAATAAACCTTCGAGTTGTCGACAGTCGCCGAAGTCATCTTACCGTAGCTTTGCTTCTTGGATTCATCCAAGTACAATTCAGCGTACAATCTCCACCACTTTTGGTAGTGCTTGTCAATTCTTTGACCACCGATCGACAATTCAACATCCTTGATCGCAGATTCCGCGACCCAGGCATCTTCAGTAGCATCGAAGGCTTGGGCAGCTTGCAATTCAACGTACATGTCCGCGATCAAATCACCATTTCTGGCGACCGTGACGGAAACGCGACCATCGGACGCGGCAGTACCGTTGACAGTTTGTTCGATGTTTTCCATCGCAAAGTTAGTGTGGCGTTTGTAAACCGCCTGGAAGAAGGTGACTTTTGGGTTACCAGTCAAGTAGACATCTTGGGCGCCATAGGCGACGAGTTGCATGAGACCACCGGCCATTTTGTTTGTTTTTTGTACTATATACCAAGATTTTTTTTTCAGGTGACACTCGCGAAAAAACACAATTTGATTTTTCCTGGTAAATACAAATGACCGACAAAGAGGAAACACTTCTTGAACCAACTGAAGAAATTGAAGAAAATAATGAAATTGATGAAATTGATGAAATCGATGATATCGATGGAAGTGAAGATCGAGAATCTATTATTGATGAACTTGAACTTGAAATGACAGACGATGAAAATGATAATATGTTCGAAGATGATGAACAATATGTAATGGATATGGGTGGTCTACTGAGTTCCGTACTTGCGACTGAAGATGGCGAAACTGTGTGTTCTGCTCTGGTAAATATATCAAGACAGATAGAGATCCAAAATAAAATTTTAATAAAAATGTTATCTCATTTACAAAAAAAATAAACTTAAGAAAAATAATCATATGTAAATAAAAGAAAATGGAAGAAACACATTTTATTAGTTCGGAATCAAATCAACGTGAATCCAATGCTATTATGTGGTCTAACCAGATTCAATCTCTCAACCCTGAAGAGTTTATGCACCTTCTATCCCAATTGGAAGATATGTGGGATATCAATGCCACAAATAATAGCATGGTATCATTCCAACTCGGATATAAAAATTTTATAAATCCTCAGGATCTAGACCCCGAAACGGGTATTCCAATTAGGTTTGATGTTGAACTTGTTTCTGGAAATCACAAACGTTTAAAAATGCAATTAGGACAAATGTATCATCGTGCTGAAGTTTTGAAACTTTTAGATATAGAAGATGACGAAGATATGAAAATATCTATGCGTATAAATCGTCTTATTGATCAGGTTGACGACGCCTGGCAAATCATTTTTAGAGCCGCACGTATACATGAAAGAATTAATAATCCGACGTACGTACCCATAAACCCTGAATCAGACCCATCTATTTTTAGATGTTCGACCATTGATAAGATAGACGAATTAGTACCATATCAACAGGCTATTCTTGCATGTTTACAAAACCTATACGAAATGAATATTAAACGATATAAGGGATATTGCTGTATCCAAATTAAAACGGATGAGGAACAGGATACGCGTGCCTGGAAACAGGTTGAAACTATTCAAGATTATGTATATGGTGTCGCTCAAAAAGAAACACGATATGAACTATGGAAAAATTTATCAACACGTGGTTCGGTATACAATGATGTTATTCGACATTTAACAAATTGTAAAGATATGCAGTTCCCTGAGATTATCAAAAATAGACACGTTTGGTCGTTTAAAAATGGTATTTTTATAGGAAAAGAATGGTCTGCAAAAACGGGATTGTACGAATCGAGATTTTATACGTACGATTCTCGTGAATTTAAAAACCTCGATCAGACTGTTGTAAGTTGTAAATACTTCGATAAGGAATTTACAGAATACGACCATATAGAAAATTGGTATGATATACCAACACCATTTTTTCAATCTATACTCGATTATCAAAAATTTGATTCAGAGGTATCTAAGTGGATGTATGTTATGGGTGGACGTTTATGTTTTAATATAAATGATATGGATGCATGGCAAATTATACCGTTTTTAAAAGGTATTGCGCGCTCCGGTAAATCTACCCTTATCACGAAAGTTTTTCGTAAATTTTATAACGCGGATGATGTAAGTACACTTTCAAATAACGTCGAAAAGAAATTTGGTTTGTCGTCTATTTATGATGCTTTCATGTTTATTGCACCCGAAGTAAAGGGTGATTTACAACTCGAACAGGCTGAATTTCAGTCTATAGTATCAGGTGAAGATGTTTCTATAGCAGTAAAACATGAAAAAGCTAAATCTTTTGAATGGAAAACACCGGGTATACTTGGAGGGAATGAAATTCCAGATTGGAAAGATAACTCAGGAAGTGTTTTACGTCGTATCCTTACATGGAATTTTGGTAAACAGGTTAAAAATGCAGACCCAACACTCGAAAATAAACTCGATACCGAATTACCCATCATACTTCAAAAATGTATTCGTGCATATCTCGAATATTCACAAAAATACGCAGATAAGGATATTTGGAACGTTGTACCAGAATATTTTAAAACAGTTCAAAAACAGGTTGCAACGGTAGCAAACACACTCGAAAACTTCTTACAGTCAACCGCTGTAAGATATGGTTCGGAGTTATTCTGTCCACAAAAAGATTTTGTTGCATTATTTAATTCACATTGCCAAGCAAATAATCTTGGAAAACCGCGGTTTACACAAGATTTTTACGTTGGTCCATTTAGTCAGCGTGATATAGAAGTTAGAGAAGACAAATTGACATACAAAGGTAGATTATGCAAAAAGCAGTCATTTATATTTGGAATCGATATAGTAAACGAAGACGAGATCCAAGAAATAAGTAATGATTATTAAATAAAATATCCTATTAGAATAAGATATGGATCCCAGGCAATTCGTAAAAAATTCGAATGTATCTATTCAGACAGAATCCAAAATGGTACCCACTAAAAAGGGTGGGCTCAAAATTGGAATTTTTCATCCAGGTATGTATAATGTTCTTGTAAACAAAAAGTTTTCAACGGATGAAAAACGTGTAAATTTAAAATACATTTTAAAACAAAAACCAAAAGGTCACGCTCAAATAGCACCTGGTTTAACCATCGATCTTAATGAGATTAAAGGGTATTTCGGGAGGTTTCAGACGGGTGCTATACATACGTCTAATTTTGGTTTAAAAGGTGATTTAAATAAAGAATTCTTTTCAGTACAATTGAGTGGATATATCATGGATGGTATGGAACGTAAGAATTTCACATTTGTAATTTACAGTAATGGTAAAATTCGATTTTCCGGTGGTTTTTTAGGGTCTAAGAATCTTAAACGACAACCCGAATCATTGCGTAAATATTTAATTGATACATATTCAGAAAAACAAAGCTTTTTATATAATGAAATTCAATATAACAATATTGCGGGTTTCTTTAATACAAATGTAAACTTCGATTTATCACGAATTACACAACAAAATCCAGTAAAAGCTCAAAGTGTTAGATACGAAACCGAATTAACACCCTTTTTATATATGGAATATAAAGACCATAATTTTGTTTTATCGTCTAAATCTGGAAAACTTGGTTCGGGTGTAGTTCAAATTCAAGGTGAAAGTGATCCAGACGACCTTGAAAAAGCTTATAAAATAGGTGTCGATATGGTAAAGTTACTCCATGTATTAGGATATACGCAAGGTTTAGTAAACCGTAATGTAAATGCACCAAAACTCCCAGTTAAAAGAGGTGTAAAAGCTTCTACATGTCCAAAACCTAGAAGACCACCATGTAAAAGTGGATTCGAAGTACGTAAAAACCCACAGGGATCAGATTGTTGTTTTAAAATCCCAAAGAAAAGAACTACATCGAAAAAGAAAAAGACTCCATCTAAAAATGCATCTGTTTCATATGATAAAGACGGTGTTATGAAAATAGGTGGACGTAAATGTAATAGACTTACAAAACCAGTATTACTCGACGTCGCTAAAAAATTGGGTGTAGTTGGTGTAAAACAGAAAAATACAAAAGAATCTATATGTTCGGCACTCGATGCAATTGAAAAGGGGACATCAAATTTAAAAATTGATGGAAAAATGTGTCGAACTATGAAAAAGGAACAACTCGTTGCTATATCATTATCTAAAGGTATCACAGTTGAAGATAAAGATACTGTAAAAACACTTTGTCAGAAACTTCAAAATAAACCAAAAACCCCAAAAACACCTAATACACCGAATTCACTTGCAAATGAGATGGAAAGAGCTCTTTTGAAAAGAAATAGAAACATTGTAAATAAAAAACGACGTATTAATAATACAAGTATCAAGAATGATCTTGTTAAAATGTATGGTAAGAAATGGATGACAAAGTATGGTAAAGTTATGGATTTGGATAAAAACGCGCGTGAAGTAAAAACACAATTAAATAAAATGGAAAAGAATAAATCACTCAATGTAACTACACGTAATGGTGCAATTAAAAAACTAGTTGCGAACGATATCAAAAGAGCTATGGTAAAGGATTGGAAACTTAACCAAGAACAAAACCTTAAAAAGAAACTTCTTCAAAAAGAAGCTGAAAAAATATACGGTAAGTTTGGTAAAAATGTAGTGAATGACGTTGTAAAATACGCGTTAAATTTACCAAAAATACCACCACTCAATAGTAATAGGATAAAGAATTATATTAAGATAAAACGAGAACTCCACCAAAAACCACCGTTAGCGTTAAAGAATAAACGCAAAACTAAATAAATGGAAGACCCAAGAGAATTATTATTAAATCGTGTCCGACAAAATAGAAACGACTTCATTATAGATCATAAAGAACGCTGGAATAACTATATTTTGTCGAGCATAGTAGATACTATATTTTACACTATAGCGGATTATATACGATTAGAACGAGAAATGCACAAATCAGGTATGGGGGATTTAGAAATAAAGTATTATTGTACGGATGAATTTATAAATACTGATAATGCTAGAAAATATTTAGAAGAACACCGAGATAAAGATGATACAAATCTCATCATATTTATATACGATAATATATATGAAATGAAAGCTGGAGCACATAGACGAACACTTTTATACCTTATAAACATACTATACTTCGATTTATAAGTTTATGTGGTTCAGAAATTTGTTTAAGATGTTTGTCATGATAAGAAAAATCATATCCACGAAACCTATCTTTTATTTGTTTAGAAAGGCCAAATGCTTCTATTTTCCGTGATGTTTGTGTACAAACTGATAAACGTTCAAGATTAAGGAATCTATCTTCCATCATAATAAACTCTTTAATAGTATCATTCGGTAACTCATCTTTCCTCATCTTTTCGTATACATTTTTAGATTCTCCGTGCGACATATAGAAGTATTTTGTAGTAAAACCGTGAACTTTTACACGTTCACCTGTAATATCTACATCATATAGTAAAAATAATGCAATTATAAATATAAGTATCCAAACTAACATATTATACTTTACTATAACAAATTAAATAAATCTTTTATTTTATGAATAATATTAAATAATATATTCTTATCTTCAACACTTTGTGGTTTTATGATTTCAAATTCAACTTGATACGTATAAGGATCTTCCGAATCCATATCATGAACATTTCCGTATACAGACGTCATGTCAATAGATACATTCTTACGAACAAACGAAGTACGTGTTTTTGTTTTCTTACCATCCATCTCACTATCGTAATCATGTTCCATTGGAGTCTCTTTAGAAACGCAAAATCGTATATCAAAAGGTGTCCCTTCAAGTTGTTTAAAATCCTCAACATGTACCCTTTCTTTTTTTATAATAGTTTCTTCATTCGTAGTTTCATCTATTGTTATACGAAGATTATCCTTTTCACGAAAAAAGACATCCGTTTCTGATACAATAATACGATCCCAACCAGTATACTTATTGAGACCATTCAATAATTTAACATACATATCTTTTCCAATATTCGTATCGAAAAATGTACCATTATATTTACCAAGTCGAAACTCCATTTCAATAAATTCATCGTCTTTGAATTTATTAAGAATAGGTTCGATTGTATCACATATTTTATGAACGTTCATTCTTTTTATTACATTTATATTATCGCGTCTTCTTCTTAAGCCTTTTTTATACGCTTTTTTTAGATGCACGGTTTCACTAATATAGGAAATACGTGTTATTTTAATTCAGCTATACAGTGTTTTCTACATATACACAAAGTATCAGAATATATATTACATAACAAATATGAAGGTGAATGTTCATTTACAAAAATATATGAAAATATAGTTCATTTATATTTTTCGACACGCGAATCTAAAATATTTACAATACAACCATTGTTAATAGAATTTACAAAAAAGTTTCCACGATTTAAAATTGGTGAACCACATGACGCACAGGACGCTTTATTATGCATTATAGATATACTCGAGAAAGGGTACCCTATAATTAAAGAACTACTTTATGGAGAAACAACACAGGTGACGATATCACCCGTTAGTAAGAATATCATTAAAAACCCTTTTTGTATACATATTTTAAATATGAAAAGAGAAATAAAAAGTGTAGACGAAATGATTGAAGAAGGATATAATTGGAATGTAATAGAAGGATATATTGATAATGATAATGTAAAGCATCATGTAGCTACAACGAGATGTTTTATATCAAAAAAACCTAAAATTCTACTTATATCATTTGATAAAAAAAGTAAAGTAAAAATAAATGAAATTTTAAAAATGGGATACGAGTTATGTGGGTCTATAATTCATCATGGTATTCAATGGGGTGGTCATTACATGTCTATGACTAAATTTGATAAAGATTGGATTATACAAGATGACGATAAATTAGTTAAACTTAGTGGTTTACCTAATGAAGATAGTCATTACGTCCAGGTGTACAATCTAAAAACTCCTTCATCTGAATGTTCTCCTTGATATTCACCAAAGTCCTATAAAATGTTCGACGACTATTTGGGAATGTTTTATCAGTCCTTCTTTTTATAGGTTTCCACCATAAAGGTCCATTTTCCCACGTTACATACATACACTCAACAATATCATTTTCTTTTAACCATTTATAATCCTGCATACGATCAATAGGTATTTGTGATTCGTGTATAAGTTTACCTCTATCTTGTATATATAACTTCCATACATACGCTCCAGGTACACACCCAGGTGTTTCTGCAGTACGTGATTTCTTCACTTTAAAATCAATTGTATTTTTATTACGCGGTTTCCATTTAAACATTGTCTCATGTGTCCCTATACGTACAGGTTCATTTATAGGGGTAAAAATGAGACCATCCATTTCCTGTTTTACGGTTGGGAGATATACATCCATAAACTCATTAAATTCGGAGTGAAGATGGAACGTTTTAACCTTTAAAAATATTGGATCTGTTTTTAAAACCATCATCTTTTTAGTAGTTTTTTCACAATGCTCTAGACGTTCTAAAAAGTTTTGTTGACCTATAACTTCACCACACGTCATTAAACAATCATATATCATAAACACATTATCGTATAATTCACCTTCAAGTATTGTACCTTCATATATCGGTCTTCTAAAATTAAGCGAACATGTAAACATTTCAAGTGCGCGATTTAGGAATACACATACTTTTCTATTTTCATAGATAAATGCCAACATCATATATCTTATACCATCCGTCTTTTCACATACAACATAATCATTTTTTGAAAGTATACTAAAGTGTTCTCTTTCTATCGAAATAGGTTGACATCCCGGAAAAATACCTTTTTTAGTACCCCATTTGGATTCCATAAAGGAAATCGCATATTTGTAAAGTGGATCACTCGACTTTACAGATACACGTGACATTCTGTTCTATATAATTACTCTATTCTTTAATTTGATTTAACACCCGCGGCGTTTAAAATATTACTTATACATTCATGACTATATGTCATGACCAACTTAGATGCTGTATATGCATGAATTTTGATACCAGCCTCTTGAAATTTCATAAACATAGTTTTCATTCTTGGATGAATTTTAAATGAACCATTTTTTCTATCTTTTAAATTTTTGGTTACACTCTTATTCATCATAACCCACGCTTTTGCAGATGTTTCTTTTACTGTATAAACATCCCCATAAACTTTAGTTCCGACATCTGTGTCAAAATGTAAACCCATTTGTTCTACTGGTTCTTTAGTTCCATTTTTTATTTTTTCCTTAAACATATCCCAGTCTATACCTTCAGTTACACCGGGAAATACCATGCATCCAATACCATCGTGTTTATCAAATACCTTATCAAGAGAATCATCATCAACACTAATACCAAAATCTACGAAAAATATACGATCGTGTGTTTTTAAGTATTTATATATCATATCGGCTTTTTCAAATGGATCATCATCTACAAAAACAACTTCATTTTCTGTATTACCTCTTTGCATACACTTTATATTAAATCTAAGAATAGTATGAAGTGTTTTACAATGACATGATTTTCCACGTGTTACTATAATTGTTGCAAATTTCATATTATATTATAATTTCTAAACCTTAAGCCTATCTTTAAGACACCCACTAAAAGGTAAATTACCTATATGCCCTAGTGTTGTATTACAATCGGCATATATTTTACCGTCCATTTGCTGCCATCGCCTACAAAACGCATAGTCTTCAGAAAGATAACGTTTAGTTTCGGGATCTATCATACAATCAAATAAGGCACAATATTTTTCAAAATCTCTATTTTGATGATCATTTACACATTCTAGTTCTTTGTTATAATGCTCGTGCATTTTATCAAATGCCTCTCTAGTAATAACCATAAATCCAGTTGGACCATCTAATACTTCGACAAACCCATTTTCCACCTGTCTATGCTGTGCTCCTATATTCGCAACCAAACTCGAAGAGAGCATAGCCATATCGCGAGTATCACCAGAGTCTATAGCATGTTTTGCTTGATCCCACATCACTACTTTTTTAGGATAAATCGCAACAGATACGTCATGACCAGACCGTATAAGACGAACAACAGAGGCTGGGTCAAAATCTATATCCGCATCTATAAACATAAAATAGTCTGCATCAGTCTTTTGCATAAATCTTCCAACAGCTACATTACGTGCACGATGAACAAGACTTTCATTTTCTGTTGTATCGAGCATAAGTTGAAGATTTTCTTTTATAAGAAGAAGTTGAAGTCTGATTATACCTATCATGTATTTTTCTAAACATAAGCCCCCGTAACACGGGGTACTTAAAAAGATTTTCTTCATATTACAATTTTAATGTTTTATTCCTCTAAGTATTTTTTAATTATAGTTTCAATTTTATTTATAGTTGGTATAGAAATACCACATTTTTCACATACATCTGTTTTTGTAAAACTACCTTTTAAAACTAAGTATATAATAGTTGATGCTACACTATTCGGTGTTTTACTCATAAGTTCCGAACAGTTTTCTAATTGAGAACACATTTTATTACAGTTAAATCTCTGTTCTCGTGTAACTGTAAATGAATTAAGTAATCTATTCATAACATCAAATGGACGAGTAACATAATTCTTTTCTGTTTTACCTAGTAATGTTTCTGTAAACATTTGTGTTGTTCGACTAATATCTTTACCATTTATACCAAACATATCTGCAATCTCCCTTGTCGTTCTTGGAATTTTTGATAATCGACACGCATATAAAACGCAATTACCCTTTATTCCCGAACGAACCGCACCTCTTGTCAATTTTTCTAAATTAAACTTTCTATACATCATTTTTGCATCCTTTAAAACAGAATCTGGTAACGTATGACAGGCTTCATCGATACTTTTATAAGCATGAAATAATGCTCTATCTTTATGATTCATGGATTGATGAAAATTAATTTTAGCCATACGTTTATTTTCATATGTAGATGTGTTTTGTGTCATTATAACAGTCCCTTTACCCCATTCATTTGAAAACAATTCTGGATTTGCATTTGGATTACCACATCTAGACGGATCATTTACTTTACCATCATCTGATATACCACTCGTCCATTCCGGACTTTCATCTATAAACATTGTATCCACTAAACCACATTCAGAGCATGTTGGCATACCCTCCCTTGAAAATACTTTTGTTCCGTTACATTCTTTACATGTGTATGTATTAATTGGCTTTTTTAACGTTGGTTTTTTTAAAAGTCGGTCCACTTCGGACCATATAGCAGCCAATTCTTCCATTCTATAATGAAGTATTAAAATTCATGAAAATATAAATCGCACTTAGGTGTTTAAAAATTCATTTCATCTGCCTGTATTTTCGCTTGTATTTCTAAAGAATTAACCATTTCCTTAAATCTTTTAGAACCCGGGCTTCTTGGTTCCCATTCGGACCATTCTTTGTCTATAGTCTTGTGATTTGGTGGTGGAATAACAATTCCATCAACGGTATCATCTGAAACTATAAAATCTTCTAAATCGCTACCATCATCATCAGATTCATCTATTATATCACTCTCCTCGTCTGAATCTATTTCATCTATCATTGCATATAAATTATCTTTAACATTTACAAAATACTCTGGAGCCTGATGATGTTCTGAAAGATTATCACTCTGAACAAGTTCATCTTTATCCTCTTCGTATTCATGCAAACGAGCACCTTTATATGTCATTGATGTCTCGGAATAATACGAAACAACTAAATAATCATTGTTATTTTCTTTCACTACCGCGTACAGTTCATCTTCTATATCTTCTAAATTCACAAGAACCCGGACTAAATCCCCAGGCTGAATTTCAGAAATATTAATCATATCTAAAGTTTTACGACAAAAATATTTACAAGTATTAGCACAGATGGGAGTTGAAATTTTATCCAAGAATGGATGTACGTATTGCGATCACGCAGAAAACCTTTGTAAGGACTATAACCTGGAATATAAAAAAACAATAATCGATAAAGCTGAACTAAAATCTAGATGTGGTGCACAAGCATCCACATTTCCACAAATGATTGTAAATGGTACCCTGATCGGAGACTTCTTCGAATTTCAAGAATTTTTAGAAGAAGCAGAACCGATGCTTCTACCAACATTGAGTAGGTTTACTGTATTTCCTATAGAACATGAAAATTTATGGTCTTTGTATAAAAAGGCACAAATGTCTAATTGGACTGCTGAAGAGATTGATTTTTCTAAAGATATGGATGATTGGAATGGATTAAGTGATAACGAAAAACATTTTATAAAATATATATTGGCCTTTTTTGCTGGCTCAGACGGAATAGTTTTTGAAAATTTAAATGATAATTTTGCAAGTGAAGTACAATATACAGAAGCTAGATCTTTCTACGCATATCAAGAACATAATGAAATGGTTCATGGAGAAACATATAGCAAACTTATAGATAAATATATAAGAAGTTCTAAAGAAAAGAAAGAACTATTCGAAGCTATTCAAACAATTCCGTGTATAGAGAAAAAGGCGAAATGGGCTATGAAATGGTTTGATAAAAATAGACCTTTTGCAGAAAGATTAATAGCATTCGCATGTGTCGAAGGTATTTTCTTTTCTGGGAGTTTCTGTGCCATTTTCTGGTTGAAAAAACGTGGACTGTTACCTGGTTTATGTTTCAGTAATGAACTTATAAGTAGAGATGAAGGAATGCATCTGGAATTTGCTGTTGAATTGTTTAAAATGTTGAAAAATAAACCATCTCGAGATATAATTGAAAAAATTATAAGAGATGCAGTTTCAATTGAAAAGGAATTTATTACAGATGCACTCCCATGTAGTCTTATTGGCATGAATTCTGAAAAAATGTCCGAATATATCGAATATGTTGCGGATAGATTATTTAAGCAAGTGGGTCACGATAAAATCTGGAACACAAAAAATCCCTTTGATTTTATGGAGAATATATCACTCGACGGTAAAACAAACTTTTTTGAAAAACGTGTCGGTGATTATGGTAAAATGGATGAAGATACGGAAAATATAGAATTTGATGAAGATTTTTAATTAGGGTGTTATAACAGCATTTCTACCATCGGAACACGAACATGTAACAGCCTCACCGTCATTTGTCAAATCCATAGAACCAAGTTTCATACCGGTATCGAACATTGGAAATTGTTCTTCAGATATACCTGGTAAAGGTGTAGGTATATCAACCATTTGAGGTGGTGGTGATGGACCTGGTGATGGACCTGGTACTGGTGATGGTCCAACGGATTCTTCCACGATTGGATCAAATGGTGCATACTCTTCGCGCTTTATATTCATCATGGCCCATGTAACCAACATGAAAACGACCGTATGAAGTACGAGACCTCCTGTAGATGGACATCCAGTTGGACTGGAAACCCACGACCCGAACACACCGCGCATTGTACGGAATGTTTCAGGGTTTGCAATTACAAAGAAAATTAACGCAGACATGATAGAGATAAGTAATTTTTGTTCCTGTTTCTTACCATCACATCCACAACCACAATCTTTAAAAAGACCCATTGTGAATATTTTATATATTGTATATTGAGAAAAAAAACCGACTTAAAGTTTGAGATCCTATATAATATATAAAAACAATGTCTAATATTATCCAAGTTTCCGAACAATTTGATCCGTCGTCTGTTGTATTCACAAAATTGAAGAAAAATAAGAACGGTGGAAAAACTGTGTATATCAATGCACAAGATGGTAAAAAGAAACTCTATTTACAACTCCCATTTATGCGTTCACCATTTGGTATGAGTGCATTTACAGATGAAGCAACAAATAAAACTTCGTATTCACTTGACTTATCATTCGATAGAGATAATGAACCAGCTATGGAATTATCTGATAAACTGAAGGAGCTCGATGAAATTATCATTAAGACAGTTGCTGATAACTCAAAGGAATGGCTTGGTAAAGTGTATGATATTAACGTTATTCGCGAAGCCTTGTATAAACCACTCGTTCGTCAGGGTAAAGACGATTACCCGGATACTCTCAAGCTCAAGATTATGACAAAACAAACAGGTGAATTCTTAGCTGAAGCATATAACTCTTCACGTGAATTGATTTCTGTCGATCAGATTGAAAAAGGTCAGAGATGTGCGTGTATTGTTGATGTAAACCAAATTTGGTTTATTGATAATAAATTTGGTGTAAGTGTACGCCTTTCACAGGTTTTATGCGAACAGTCTGCAAGATTGCCATCATTTGCATTCCAGGGTCTTGATAATAATGTAGTCGAAGAAGATGAATACATTGAAGAAGAAATTGATGAATAAAATATTATAATATACCAGTATGGAACGTGAACGTCACATTAACGATTTAAAAAAAATTGCATCTATCTCTAGAAATAAAAAAAATGTAAAAACACAATCTCAAAGAAATCTATTGGGAAAAAATGTTATAAAAGCTATACAAGGTATTGGGTGTAAACCGCACGAAGTGTTTTATAAACCCGGTACCAATTTTAGTGTTAATGGTTCTTTAAGTAGTAGAAAGGGTTTACGTAAAATTGGTAAAGGGCAAATGGGTGAAGTATTTCTAGGATGTATAGATAAAGAATGTGAAAAACCTGTCGCTATAAAAGTATCAAATGATCCAACCAAGTATGAATATAAGATAGGTAAACGTATAGAAAAATTAAGTGGAACTCGTATGTATGCATATCAAAAATGTGATAAATATTCTATTATTTACACAGAATATGCAAATAGTGGAAATTTAACTAAATTTGTAAAAGATAATGCAAAAACACTTCGTCCAATACACTTAAGAACCATAGTTACACATATATTATATAATTTATATAGAATACATAAGAAATATCCATCATTTAGACACCATGATTTGCATACAGAAAATGTATTAATAAACACCAATGTAAAAGCAAAAGGTATAAGAAGATTCAAAATTGATGATTCTAATATTCTAAAAGTACATGATATAGGTATAGAAGCATCATTAGCTGATTTTGGGTTTTCAAGTATCAGTGGTATACCAAATCCAGAAATTGATTCGGGTGAATTTAAATCTAAATACGGAATATACCGAGAATCCAATTATATGTATGACGTTCACTTTTTCCTTAATTCAGTAAGACAATTATTAAAGACTGAAGGAATTTACGTAGGTGCGGAAACTATTCAATTTATAGAACGTATTTTACCATCAGATTACTTGGGACTCACTACGTATAAAATCAATAATTATAGACTTCGAACAGGTCCAACGGGTCATGGAAGTTTACCTACATTTAAACATATATTCAAAGACCGATACTTTTCACCGTACAGAGAGAAAAAGCAGGAATTGACTAAAATTCTCGATATTATAGGTCGAACACCTATACAACCAAAGTCTATCATTGTAAAACACGGAGGGCATAAACCACAACCTAAAGTTTCATTATCTAAAAAAGGTTATGTTAAAATTGGGACGCGTAAATGTGAATCGTATAAAAAAAATGAACTTATTAAAATTGCAAACTCCATGAATATCCAGACAAAGGATAAGACGATAGCGCAAATATGCCAGAGCCTAAAAATAAAATATATTAAATAAGTATAATGAACAAGTTACCATTTATTATTCTCGGTGTAATCAATACAATTATTTTTATGAAAACCGGTCAGGTTAAAAAGGCTACTACTACGGGTGAAGAATGGACCGTTTACGGCACAACATGGTGTGGGTGGACAACAAAACAACTCGAATATTTTGAAAAGAAAGGAATTAATCACAAATTCGTCGATTGCGAAAAAAGCAAATGCGACGGAATTGAGTCGTTTCCACAACTTAAATCACCAACTGGTGAAAAGTTCGTTGGTTATAAGGAAGTATAATTAAAGTCCTCTAACGACGGATATGGCGAGGGAAAGAATAAACGCGTCAAGGAATGTCTTGATTGGTTTAAGAGTCGTTATGTGTTTAACAAGCGATTGGTTCCATGCAAATCGAAGTACAAATGTACTGATGAGGATGGAAAGAACGAAAATAAGAAGTTCCGTTAAGACGTCGTTCATTTTTTTAGCGTTTGCGAGATCTCTGAGCATTTTATTTATTACCAATATTTTTTTCTATGATATTAGTAATGAAGAAACCATCCCTTCCTCTGAGTGGTTCTGAACCAAATTATACCCAAAGATTATGGGGTCGTACAGTTGGTATAGGTAATAATAATTGTTACGCGTATGCAGTAGGAGATTATGAAAGTATGCGTTTACAGAAAAGTATACCAGGTGAACGGGCTGGTATACGTAATCTTTCTCATACATATACAAATTGTAAAGGATTACCTCAACGAGTTGTTGCAGATAATCCTAAAAAGGTATATAAGGCGAAAGCAACTGAAAAATGTAAACCAAATCATTTTAAAGTTATGATGTTTGTAGCACCCGGAAATAAAAGAAACTATTTCAGACAAGGTGATTTTCATTTTTATAAACAACATGGTTCAGTTGATTACAAGGTAAAAAAGGGTAATACATATGAAAGTATAGCTAAATTTTTCAATGTTCCTGTGAGCCGCGTAAAAAGATCTGGAAAACTTGTGCCTGGAAAGCTTTTAAAATTTAAAGCAAATGTATTTAGTCATAAAAGAGGTTGGGCAACTGGGCCATTATTAGTGGATGCGAAAGGTAAAAGTATTCAAGATCCTAGAACAGCTTCTCGTAATTATCCTGGTTTGAGCTATAAAAAATACTGTAGTTCATTCTGCGTTAAGAACAGAGGAATCAAGGTCGGACACACTCACCCCAAAGTCGCCAAGAAGGCTTGATAAATCGGTTTGGTTTCCTATATCGAAAAATATATCAAGTGCATTGAAAATGTAATCATTATTCACTGTTACCGTATTTGACGTTTCTTCAAACAAATTATGTACGGTAATCTGTACCCTGAAATTTTCACAATCAACTATTTTACGACAAACCGGGCATGTTTGATTACCCTTATTTTTCCATTTCTGTAGACAATGTGAATGGAATAAATGACCACATCGTAATGGTTCATTTTTCCTTGTTCGCCTTACCTCATTGAGACATATGGCACACTGTGTCATTCTCTACAAAACTTAAAGAAGTTAAAAGTTGAAATTTATCGTACATATTTAATAAATATTTGGAACTTTGAGAAGTGCTTTATCGCAAGATCCACATTTTTCAGTACCCTGTAAATCTTGTACTGGTTTCAAAAGTTCTGGACCCTTTTGCTGAAGAACTTTACGAAAAGAATAGTTATCTTCAAATGTAATACCATTCTGTTTCATGAGATAGTTGTTGAGTAGTTGATTCGAAGTGTTTACTGTGAAACATCGACCGTCGGCCATACCAAGTCTTTGAGACATCTTATATATTAGTATTACATTAGAAATTAATTTGTTTATTTTTAATAGTATCTATCCATGATTTATGCCCTATATCTTTTGCCATTTTTATGATATCATTTATGGGGTACCCTGAGGCTACGTTAAAAATTTCTTTTTTCAATGGATCTATATCCGAAACAATTATAGACTTTTTATGATGAAGAATATGTGATATAATGATATTGTAAGCAAATGCAATTTCCTTGAGTGTTTCTGCACCTGTAATGATAATCTTACCTGTACTGAAAATACTCGTCGTTATCTCTTTCATGTCTTCCGCTGGTCTAAATTTAACTTTAACAGCGGAATATCTATCTGGTTCAAATGATGTTTTAAAAACCCCTCTATCACCCGTAGAATGTGGTACACATGCTGCATCTTCAAATTTTTGAGCCGTTTGAATAAGGTTTAAATTTTTATTCAAACTGAAATTTGAGTTAATCATAACAACACGAAATGCATCTTCTGGTATAACGTATTCCTTACCAAGAATTCGACTAAACATGTATGATAACTGTTTAATAACACGTTTACAATCAAATAAATCAGCACAACCTGCTACCTGGATACTCCCATTTGGAAAGACTTTTACGGATTTAGTGCTATGATGATCTTCATACACCAATGATATTTGATTATAAAATGTCGTATCCTTCATCTTCCATTCAAATTTACTTTTTTCACTTTTAGTTGCATTTTTCAGTTTCAAACCATCTTCTTTAAAAAAATCTGTTAAAAACTGTATGTTTATATTTTTTTTAAACTGTGAAATCATTGTTATCGTTGTAAGTTTAATCCATGATGGTTCAATATCGGGATGCTCCCGTTTTATCTTTTCTCTAAACTCATCGAGAGTGAGAAAATATGAAAATGTATTATTTGCGATAGTTGTATACATTCTAACTTAAAAAATATCAGTTAAAGGTAACTACTTAGGTTGTTTTTAAATGCCGTGTTTTAAATGTAAAAAAAAGGGTATCCCAATACCGTGTAAATATTGTAATTTATCTTTCTGTTCCAGATGTATTCAGTTAGAACTACACAATTGTTCAGGTTCAGATATTAAAAAACATGATAGTTTAGAAAAACTTAAATGTCAACTTAAGTTTGAAAAGGAAAAGAAATTTGGAATGGTTTAAAGATGTAATTATATATTTTTATACGTATGACCGCATTTGTAGACCAATGTCATCAGATATTCGATATAGATGAAAATAAAACATTTGTTGAAATTTATTATTCTAAATATAAGGAAGGTACAGGTTATGAAAATTTAGTAGATACATTTGACACAGCAACAACGTGTGACTTTAATTATAATGATAAAAGTCTTGTTCGTTATGAAAGATTTCTCGATACCATGGTTATTAAAACACTTGAAACTATACATAAAATGGTTTTAATTGAGTTAGATAACGTATTATTAGAAAACAAAAATATAAATTCACTCATACGAATTATGAATTCTATAAAAATATTAGATCCGACATTCTCACCTCCATATATCAATAAAAAGTGTTCTTGGCAGAAAAAACTCGTAAGAGAAATATGTTTAGATATACTTCCAGACGTTATAAAAACATCTACAAATAAATTGAAACTTGAAAAATTATTTAGAACATTACAATTAATAGAATCAAAAACAACATACTAATCAAATTCATTATGAAGTTATTAGTTGCACCAGCATTTACAGCTTTTGCTATCTTTTCTACATTTTCGGACTTATGAAAAAAACCACGTTCTGTAAACCCTTTATCTATATTTCTTCCTGGAATAAGTGGTCTAGATAAAGCACATTTTTCTTCACTGTACCCTGGTCTACCTACATTTTTTGAAACTACATCACATGCAGGACTCTTGTATGGTTCTTCTTCTTTTTCTTCTGGTGCAACGTATTCACCAAAGTCATGTGGTTGACGACTTGAACCTGGCATGAAATCTACAAATGGATTCGCATCATCCATAGCAAGTTTATCATCGAGCATTAATTCACTCATGTTTTATAGTATGTTAAGATATAATTTTTTGTCGTGTACAATTATGATTCATCTCCTTAAAGATGAACTAAATCTTTTAGATAAACTAGAATGGGGTAATACTCGGCATATGTTTTCGTCGGAAACTTTAAATTATAAACTCGACTATGACCCAGATATAGAATTTAGAAATGAAATAAATATACATGAAGATATACCATATCCCCAAGCAAACATATGTAAATCGAATAGAATCGTTTATAATTATGAGTTTGCAGGTGATATAATAAATAGTATAATAAAAAAACTACAAGTTTCATTAAAAGAGGAAAATATAGATCATCGTGGAATATACTATTACCCACCTGGAAGTAGATGTGGGTGGCATACAAATAGTAATTCACCGGGAAAACGTATATACCTCACATGGTCCGAAGAATCTAATAAAAGTTTTTTTAAATACTATGATTATAAACTGGATAAGATAATTACAAAATATGATAAAAAAGGTTGGCAAATAAACGAATTTGTAATACCAAAAGAAGGGTTATTTTGGCATTATGTAGGCAGTCATACCACAAGAAAAAGTATAGGTTTTCAGTTTTAAATATAAACCTAATATAATATGACGAACGCAAATATAAAAATAGCCCAGAATGCGGCAACTCTCAAAACTGCAGGAACGCTTATGGGACTATGGTGCTTATGTGTATTTTGCTGCTTTTCATCGAGTGCAGCTTCTATGGTATCTGTTATCAGGGGACTACAATCGATTCCTGGTAAAGTAGTTGAATCTACTGGTGATATAAAGGAAAAGGTTGGCGAGGCGTTAAAAAGTGATAAAATTGCATCTATAAAATTGTACAAAGAATGCGAGGATACAGAATATACCACGGGTTTCGAAATGAAACTCAACGCACTCAGTGAAGGTGACGGAGGTGAAATAACAACTGAAAATGGTGTTCATATAAAGAAATTTAAAATGGGTCATGTAAGTTTTGATTTGACATCTATACTCGTATACGAGGACGGTCACGAAGAATCAAAAGAAATTGAGATTGGATTTGTAGATGATTTTACCTGGAAAGTTGGATGCCCTAACGACGGGGGAACGCCCCATGAAGTACACGGTGAAGTGATGTATGCAAAAGATATAAAAATAAAATGGAAACCATATTTGGCAGCATTAGAAACACAGGTCGAAGGGTACTCGATTAAAAAATAATAGTATAATATAAATGAAACGAGAACATAAAATAGGTCTAGGAATTTCTGTTTCAGTAATAATTATACTGATAATTATTTACCTTCTTAAAAAATCAGGAGACGAACCTGTCGCGTCTAAACCTCCCGCGTCTAAACCTCCCACAGAATTACCAGTAGATGCCCCAACTGAAGTAGTTGAAGCTGTTGATAAACTCGAAGAAATTAAAGATAGAATCGCAAACGCCGAAAATTACCGCGAATACTACAGGTCCGAAACAAATAATGGTCTCACAATCGTTGGTACGTTAATGGAACAAATGATTGATGTTATGGTTACCGTTTTAAAACAACCACTTGTTGCTGAAGCTATTTCAAAACGTGTTGTAAGTAAACAAGATGCAGACGAAATTGCGGAATATATTGAATTTTTAGGTAAGGAAGTTGTTAAAGAAGTCGAACAAACCCCACTTTTAAGATGTGGTAGACCAATGGTTCAAAAAACAAAAGAGGAAAATGGGGCTGTAAGTATGTGGTGGGAAGAAGGAGAAGGGGATGTACCAGAAGATAATTGCGAGGTTTATAAATTTAATCAGGATAAAGTAGACGAAGGTACTAAACGCGCAGCCGTGAATTTATACAATAAAGTTCTTTCGGTAGTTGAAAAGGCTGAAGAAAGAGATAAAATATATAGAATAACTAAAAACATTTCTATTGATAATTATAAACAGTATGCATTATCGTCTGGTAGAGAGATTAGTGCGGCACATATCGAAAGATTTCCAGAACAGAGTAGACTCGAAAATATTGCAATGGCACATTATAAGTATTTAGGACACGAACTGAAAAAAGAATTGGGTGATTCAGTTAATGTCAGGGAACTTACCGAAGAAGAAACGCCTTTTATTGAATATAT
>MDTC01155378.1_pt1 | contig 22582 bp, 20 predicted proteins | sample 811181 | NCBI WGS metagenome assembly MDTC01 (sample SAMN05326644, study PRJNA326480) | marine metagenome | isolation source: seawater | place: Pacific Ocean: North | collected 2011 | reverse complement strand
CATAATCTTTGGTTGTTGCGGCATTTAATAATCTAACAGTGTTGCCTCTTAATTGTAGTTCACCTGTGGCATTTTGTATAATCCCGTCAGCACCTGTGTGCCACACTTGTAAGTCATCATCAGTACCAAATATCGCTTTCTCATCATCGTCAAGTTTAATTGGTTTAGTAAGTGCAGATGAGTTTAATGTGCCGTTTGAACTATCTACTAATAGTGTAGAGTCAGCGGCAACAACATCTATTGATTGCGATGATCCAGATAATAAATCAGCACTTGTTGAGTGGGTTACTTCACCTGTTGTTTCATTATACATCAAAGTGGTAACACCTTGGGCATTTCTGATTGGTTTGACTACAAAACTATTTGCTGTTGTATTGTTTAAGTCACCGCCACTTGCATTAATAACTATAGAGTTATCAGCTTGGTTTACTTTTCCTGCTGATCTACCAATAGCCACTGCCCATACACCTTGTCCTGTTGAGCCAGCATTTTGACCTATTGCCACAGCACTTGCGGATTGATTTGTTCCACCTGCGGCTTCACCTATTGCCACAGCAACTGATCCTTGATCAGTGTTACCAGCACCAGAACCTATTGCTACGTTGCCCTGTGCTTGATTTGTTTGTCCAGCAGTCCAACCTATTGCTATTGCTTTACCGCCTTGTGTAGTTTCACCTGCTTCATAACCAATTGCTACAGCGTTATAATCTTGATCAGTTTCGCCGGCATAGTTACCTATGGCGATTGCTCTAGGCCCTTGATTAGTTTCACCTGCTTCACTACCTATAGCTACTGCACCTTGATCCTGAGTTGTATTACCAGCGTTGTTACCTATAGCGACAGCATAGTTACCAGCATTTGTTCCTTTACCTATACTAACAGCTTCTGTACCTGCTGATGAACTATTTCCTAGTGAAATGTTTTCACTATTCAAAGTCAAAGTTGAAGTAGTTACTGGACCTACAATCTGACCAGTTGTGCCATCTATTAAAATAGTACTGTCATCTGCAAACACTGAACCTGACAAGTTACCTTCTATATCTCCACCTGCTGTCATTGCATCAGTTATGCCATAACCTGCTAGTGTTGTAGGTGTGCTAGTGACACTTGAAAATGCAATACTACTGGCACTAACACCAGTTAATGCACTACCGTCTATTGCTGGTAGAGCTCCTGTTAACGCACCTGCATTGATTGTGCCTGCTACACCATCGATTAAAACAGTTGAATCATCTGCTACAACAGAACCTTTTACGTCTCCTACAATATTTGCAGTAACAGTACTTGTTGCAGAGTCTACTATAGTTGATGAATCCTGCCCTATTAAATCGCCTTGAATAGCATTGACTACAAGTGTATTTCCGGTAGCGGCATCAACACCAGTAACCTGTTTTAATGTAACAACATCAGATGACAACTCTGAAAAGTTCTCATTTATTTTTATCATTGCGTCACGTAGTGGATCACCTGCTCCAGTATTTGCCTTTGTTCCTACGTTGATTGTTTTAATAGCCATTATACTCTCCCCACTACAACTTCAACTGTACCGCGATCTTCCCAGTCTTTTGTGCCTACTGCTTTACCAATAACTTGTCCTATGCCTGGAGAGTTATTAACTATTGCATATCCTGGTACAGCACTTGTAACAAGCATATCTCCTTTAGAAACTTTACCTATAACTTTACAAGGAACTCTTCCTTGTAGTGCAAGTCCTACAACGTGATCACCTTCTAATGCACTGTTCATCAAATGCGCCGGATTAGTTGTAACTATACCTGCTACACTGGTTTGACCTTTTTCTGTGCAATGTGTAAGCTCTGCTGTTCCGCCAAATACAACTACTGTTCCGGGTTCGTAATCTTGATCGCCTAAGTAGTTTTCTGCAAGGTCAGCATATAGAGCGGCAGTAGCTTCACCATTGAAAGTTGTAGCCCACATAGTGTTATATCTATTTGTTGCTGAACCAATACTTACGCCGTTATCAGCACCACTATTGGCAGGACCTACTATATTTCCTGTATGCGTTATACTACCAGTAATATCAATATTAACAGTTCCATCTAAAGCTCCGCTGGCGAAAGTAATTCCAGTCATTCCAGCTACTGAAGTACTAGTGCCACCTAAGGCAATAGTAGTTGTACCTATTGTAATATCGTCATTTGCAAGTTCTGCGTTTGCTACACCACCTGGCTTAATACCTACAAAGCCACTTGATACGTCAAAGTTTGCTGAATCAAACTCCGATATACCCTTTGTTCCAGAGCCAGATGAAGCTGCCGCTGTAGCATCATTTAAGTCTAGTTTACTTTGAGCAATAGCGGCACTGCCATTTATATCATCGTTATCAATAACTCCAGTTTGAATGAAAGCTGTTATAGTATTACCCGATGTGTAAGTAAGTCCAATATCTCCGCCTACTGTAACATTTACACTCTCTTGTAAAGTGCCTGTAAATGCAAGTATGTCAGCTTTTATACCTGCACCAGATCCTGTAATAGTTACGTCACCTATATCATTTAGTTCATCTGTTTTCTGATCTACATATTGCTTGGTCACTGCATCGCTTGATGCAACAGGAGTTGCTAAGTTTGTGATTCTATTTGCACCTAGGTTCATGTCACTGTTCATTGGTGTTGTACTAAATCCTGGTCCGCCTAAACTCATTACACCAGGACCGATAACATTTCCGCCAGTAGCACCGTCTCTATCAAAACCTAAACGCTGATCAATATATCCTTCTACTGCTGTTTGTGTTGGTACTGCATCGCCTTTTGCATCTGTAAATGTATCATCATTGCTGAACTCATTTACACGTACACCACGTTTAAATCCAATACCGTCAATGTTTGTAAGAACAAGTGCCGCATTAAATGTAACACTACCAGTACCTTGGTCAACTGTAAAGAATCTACCTACCCTAAAGAAACCATCTTGGTCAGTCATAACTGTAAACACACGACCTTTACCACGTTCTTGTACCTGTGCCGCACTTGCATTACCTGTACTATCAATAGCATCGTTTGTGCTAACAACATCTGCACCAAATGGAGAGCCGTAAATACGCTCTGGATAGTTTGCAGTGTTATATCCACCAACACCAATATCTAACATATCATGTCCTGTTGCACGACATGTACTAATGTTTACAGTGATTTCAGCGTCTTCTCCACTTGCAAGTCCACCTTTAAGTGTTATACCACTTGAGTTAACAAGCGATAAACCAAGTCCTCCATACGCTGAACCATTTTTAGCTGGATAGTTAATATCAGTATTTGTCGTATCGACAATCTGTATTACAGCAACATTTTTAGCCGCCGCTCCACCTGTATAGTTGTATTCTGCATATGCTGTTATCCTATGTTGTTTACCACCCCATGTGAATAACATATCAGCATTTGCTAATCTACCTCTTTCAATAGCATCAAGTTGTCCTATTACAATAAATCTACTTCCGTCTGTGCTATTTGTAGCCGCTGTAGCACCCATTGTTATAGAGCCACTTGGTGTAGCGGCACTAACAATATCAGTATAGTTTGGATCAACTGTACTATTTGAGTCAAAACTACTTTCAGTAACTGTTATAATATCTTGATCGGTTGTTAAATCAACGTATCTAAAGTTACTGTCAAATGTAACCATACGTTGGTTAGTTCCAGTTGATACACCATCAGTTACTTGTACACCAAATGATATTGTTCTATATACATAATCAGTAGTGTCATCTACAAATGTAAATGCAGTACTTGGTCTAACTGGTAAATCGTCTGCTGGAAAATCATTTAGCAAAAAGTTTTGCTTATGTCTGAACACAATAGGTGTATCATGAAGCGTATCAACTTGTAAACCATTTTCAGATGTGCCTTCTAAACCAGTACCGAAGTTTAACTTCCATACTTTACCATCAACTACAGGACTGCTATCATCAAATCTAGGTGTACCGGCTATTGTTGCGGCACTTATGATTCCAGAATCTGCATCAGTTATTGTTATTGTTGCATCATTTGCAGTTGTTGCGCCACCTAATAATGTGCCAGGTATAATAATAGTTTGTCCTACTGTTGCACCTGTACCACCACTTGTTATTGATACACTATAGTTATTATTTCTTGTTTTAGTTACTAAGAAAGTTGCATCATTTGCACTGTATGTTCCTGTTAGCCCTGCCGCTGTTGCTGTGTTAATAGAATAACCACCTAATGTAAATCCTGCATCAGAAGCGTTTGTTACTTCATATGGCTGATACAATCCTGTGCTATGTAATATTTCTACTTCACTAACATTGTTTGGGAAACCAGATAGATCATAAACGTACAAGAACAATGATGATAATGGAGCATCTGTATCTAGAGTTGAAACACTACTTGGCACACCTAAGTTTGTACTTGTAGGTGTTGTACATGTTCCTGTAGTAATAAATGTTCCGGTTGTTGTATGAATATAGATTCTAGTAGGATTACCAGAACCATCTTCTTCTGCTAGGAAACTTATTATACCTGTAGCATTGGCCGCTTTGTTAGCTGTACCTCCGCTTGAGTATGCTGTGTTTGCAGAAGAATCGTATAACGTAGTTAATCCTGCATCTGTATATAGATCAAACTGTGTAGAATCAAATACACCTACATAAAACTGTAAGCCGTTTACTTCTGTCATTCCTACAACATCTGCTATAGTTATCAAGTCACCATTAACTAAACCGTGTGGTGCTGTAGTTGTTATTCTTGTTACTGTACTATCACTATCAATATTTGATATACTTGCATTTATAGCACCTTGTGTTACAGTTTGCCCAGCACTTATGCTACCACTTAAAGGAGTAGCCGCCGCAAAGTCTAAGTAACCATCAGCTCTAAATGATTTTGCAGGGAATACCATGTCAGCGGCTAATGTTACATCAGTTGCTATTTCATCTGGGTCACTTCCTTCTGCAACCATACCATAAACACCATAACTGTTGTTACCACCTAAACTTCGTATCTGTGAACCATTTTTAGCAAGATATCCTGTGTGACAGTAATATGTAAACATACTAACAAGTTCTGCTAATGCATTGTTAACCAACAAAGCACCAAAACCTAAGTCGTTAACTTGTGTAAAGTCGTTAGCAAGCATAGACCTGTTACCACCACTTTGTACAAATATATCAATACCAGTGCCACTTAACCAACCTTGTCCTTGTGCAAATGTACGTGAAATACCTCCACTTGCATATGCCGTAAATGCACTTGTATCATACGGTGCTGTTAGTCCAGCGTCTGTATATAGATCAAATATTTTTACATCACCTGTGGTTTTAGCATATAGTGTAACACCGTTTATTTCTGTCATACCATTTACAAGGCTAAGAATAATCTTAGTTCCGTCAGTATAACCACCAGCAGTTTTTAATGTTAACTGCCCAGTAGCCGCTTGACTAATGTTATCTACATCTCTTGATGTTGTTGCACTAGGATTACTTGTTTCTGCTAAAACAAAATTAGCAGTACCTGCGGATTGGTCGTAGTTTGTTATTGTGTTAACTTGATATCTACTTCCTTGATAAAAGAATGGAAACGGAGTAGGTGGTTGTCTTACAAATAAACCTTCTCCTGTTGGCGAGCTTACGCTTATGTTAAATGCAGTGTTTACATTTGTAACTGTAACTGGCATGTTACCTGCATAACCATCAATAAACAAACCACCATTAAAGTTACGTTGTGTACCTTTTGACTGTGAAAAACTTGCGCCAGTTTGGCAATAAGGTGATCTAGTTAATATTTGTCCTTCTGGATCTAATACCATCATAAATCCACCTTGACGTTGTACAGTTATATTTCTTACAATAGTTGCGTCATTACATAAGAAAACATCTAACTGATCGTTTGTCAGTGGAGGATTGTATCCTGCTTCTAATGCTCTGGATACACAGTCTACTAATGCTTCCATGTTTGTATCTGCATTAGTTTCTGCCGCATTTACAGCACCTACGTTTACAGTGATTGTTGTAGCTGTAACTGCTGAAATAGGTAGTGCTACTCCTTCAGCAGGATCTCCTGCTCTTGGATATAAATGATTTGTTGCATTGCTATCAGCCGCACAAGTAAATGTTAATGACTCTGTAGCTATTGTTGCTGTGTCACTAGGTGTAAAACTGTGTGCTCCAATGGTTAGTTCCATATCACCTGTTGCAAAATTATATGTTGCATCAGTTACATCTTTTTGAACACTGCCTGCTGTGATAGTAACTGCGTTTGCTGTTGCACTAACAAAAGTATGAGCGCCTGCTCCATATGTAACCCTAACTGGTACTGCACCTAATACAGTATATGCACTTGTGCCACCATTTGCTAGTGCGTGGTTCATTGGGTTTTTAAGATTTAAGATAGCCGCTTTGGTTTCTGTTTCTTGTCCTGCTACTGAACCAGCAAAATATGCTCCTTGATTTGTCAAAGCATTTTCTCTGCCACCATTACGTAAATCAAGAACCATACCATCTACAATAAGTCCAGTGTCTCTACGACATTTTGCTTCATCATAAACTAAACTTGGATAAGTTGCATTAATATATTGTATAGTTTCTTCAACAATAAACAGTTTATTCAACTCTATTAATCTAGCCGCTGTGTTAAACTGCCCTGGATTTGATAGAGCATCACTACCTACATTCACTGGTGCAGAAGGATCTACCAAATAATGATATCCATACTTTCCTTGTTGGTTGTTTACAGGGTGTGTAAAGTGATATCCACCACCTGTTGCTGTTACATTAAAGGTAACATTTGGTGCTCCACCAGCACCTAGTTTGCTGTCGTTAATAGTAATAGTTTCACCGATTTGGAAACCATCACCACCTGCTGTGATTGTTACATTAGGTGTACCTGTGCCGTCAACAATAACTTGGAAGGTTGCTTGTTCGCCTTTTAATGATGTTCCGTAATCTTCAGTACCGATTTGATATGTACCTGGTGTTCTTGAACCACTTGCTCCTGTAACTCCACTAAAGTTTGATATAGGTGAATATGCAGATATCAATCCATCTGTAATAATATCTCTATAGAAATATGTTCCTGCCCATTTACTTTGTGACACACCAACTTTAGGCCTTACAACACAACGTCTAAATTCGTCACCTTTGATACTTACATTTTCTGGTAGTTTAATAGGAAGATGTTCATAGTAAACACCTGACTCTACTCTAACTGTAACTTGGTTATTTCTAGTTATATTTCCAAACTCTAACTCTTCGTTAAGTTGGAACTCTATTGGTTCTAATAGTTGTACAGTAATTTGATCAGTTGTTGCACTTGACGCTCTTGAATAGTTTGTAATAAGACCTTTTGCACCAGATGTTCTACCAACTATAAGTTTTCCTTCAATAAGGTCTGGGTTGCCCTCAATACCCTGATCAACACTTCCATTAGTACCGTTTGTAAATGTAAACTGATATCCAGATCCTGTACCTGCTAATGCTACAGGTGTATCATTTAGAATACTAACAATCTCATCAAATCTGCTATTGTATGCCGCAATAATTGTTGAACCAACTGTTCCTGGAGTAGTATCATTTGCATCTCCAAAAAACTCTGCTAGTTTTGATTTTATAACAAGTATACTTTGTCTTGTTGCGGCGCCTTGATCAGTTCTTGCTATTTGAGCACTTGGATTAGCATTGTATCTTAAACCAGCAAATCTACTTAGATAGTTTACAGTTGTTCCTTGTAATACATCTAACCTAACACTGTTAAGAATTAATCCTACGTCTCTAAAACATAATGCTCGATCGTAAACTAAATCTGGAAAAGAGTTATCTAACATAGCTCGTACAGCTTCTTGTATTTCTAACTTTTTCTCTATTGCTATGGTACTTGCGGCATCTGCTGTACTTGGTGATGATAGCTGTCCTGTAATAGCACTAATCGTACTATTTACATCACCGTTATCATATGTTATTACTTGTACGTATGGACCTGGTTCAAACGGAGTTGATTCAATAATCTCCTCTGCTCTTTTCATAGCGCCATTGATACTAGCATATGCATACTGCGGCGAACGTCCTTCTTGTCCTGTAGGTGCTATTCTTTGACTGTCATCACCTGTTGTTGCCACATAAATGTTTGTACTACTACTAAAGCCTTGTGTGTCTACATAAAGTTTTGTAACAGCTTGTAAATCATCTTTGCCATTAGGTGTACCAAAACCTTCAAGCGGACTAGGATGATCAGAAAGATAAAGTGTATCTAACATACGTCTGTTAGTTTCACTGCCAGCTCTTGTTATTACTTCTTGGACTTGTGGAACTTGTGTACCAGTAGCACCGTTTACAGTATTAAGGTGCCCAGTCATTGTATCGCCTGCAACATTTACATATGTGTCATCTGCATAACCTTTACTTGTAAGTATGTTTGCTGAAGTAATATCTGCGGCGCCAGTGTGTGTAGTATTCCATGCTGATACTAATGTGCTAATATCATCACCAACACCACTTGTATTTCTTAATGCTGTGTTTATAGCATTTGTATAACCTATACCAGCCTGAGCTTGCATAGGAGCAGTGATACTAGGATCTGGATCACGTTCTATATGAGGATCGTGTATTACAACTTTTAATGTTCCGCTTTGATTAGGAGTTGCAGGATCAACATCAGCAAAGCTAACTACCACACTGTTATTTGCTGTTGCTACTTCTTTTTCAGTACCATTATCATTTGCGTCACTTATAAATTTATAAAAACCTAAGCCTGTTTCTGTGCTGTTAACAGCAGGAACTCCTGTAGCATTTCCTGTGTAACTATCCGGAACATCATCAATATTTTTAAAAGCAATAGCACCACCTAAACCAAATACAGCGTATAGTTCTGTAAAGTTTAGATTTACTTTCTTAAAACTTTCACGAATACTATCGCCGGTGCCGTCATTACCTTCAATACCAATATCTACTTCTTGTCTTGCCATTTTTTTGTCCTTTTAAAACTGTGGTACTTTTAATTTGTCCATATCAAAGTTTACACTAACTCCACACCCACATGCACTTTTAGCATTAGGATTGATGATTTCAAAGTTAGACCCTACTAAACTTTTTACATAATCTACTTCTGTTCCTATTAGAAACATTAAACTGTGTTTTCCTACTACAAATGCACAGCCATTTTCTGTTTTAACTACTTCATCACCTTCTTCTAAGTCCTGCGGTACAGCAATAGTACCCCATTCATATTCAAAACCTGCACAACCACCGCCTTTTATGTTAAGAGTAATGCCATATACTTGGTTCTCTTCACTTAAAAGATCTATTTGTTTCTCTGCGGCTGGGGTCAAAGTAAGTATGCTCATAGTGTTCCTTTTTTATATTTATCGTTACTTTTTATAATCTTAATGTAAATATAGTTATGTTTATAAAAGAATATTTGATTGATACTTGGCATATGCGCCGAAGCAAACTAGGCAAACAACATACATATAATCGTAAAAAAACTATGGTAGTTTTACGTTGTGACGCTTGTGATTCAGAATTTACTAGACCACGTGGGTCTATGGATCCAAAAAGGTTAAACAATAACTATTTCCATGTTTGTAATGATTGTGATGCAAAAAGATTTGCACAAGAGCGTGGTGTAAAAGCTAAACAAGTATGGACAATGAAAGCAAGTAGTGATGTTCCTATTAGCAAACTATAACTCATATCCATACCTTTTTGCATAATAACTGCATTTCCTTTGTATTAAATCTTTTGCACGTTTTGTAATATATATTTTATGTAGTCCTTGTTCTTTAACATTGTACTCTACATCGATAACTTCGTATGGTGGAGATGCATTATCTACAATCATATCAATATCAAGTGCATTTGGATAATATTTTGTCATCCAAGTTCTTAGTATCTCAATATTTTCTAACTTAAATGCTTTTGTGTCATCTGCTAAGTGTTGATCAGGAGTTATACCACAATGCCACCAATACTGTTCCCATACAATGTTTATTTTTTCATGTTGCTTTCTTAATAGAGAAATAGGATTGTTTATCATTTCACAATGTTTTTCAAAATCAAAAGGTAAGTTATGATGACTTTTATACATTTTATAGCCACTCAGCACCCAATCAATAGGATTACGCACAATGGCAAAAGATGTATAACCTTTTGGCATAACATGTCTTAGTTGTGGAAATGCTTCCCATTCGTCTTTTGGATCTAATGCATGAATCCATTTACTTATTGCACAACCTGCACATTTTGGTGTAAAGATGTGAATAAGTTTTTTTCTATGATTTATTTTAGAATCATATATTACTGACGCCAAATAGTGTATGCTCCATAAGCAATGGCCGCATAAGCAATCAGTTTAGTCAACGGTGAAAATACAATAATGGCTGCCCCTGCGGCTACCATTAATACACCATCAATAGTGCTACGTTCTTTGATACGTGTCTCTATCCACTTTTTGATCATTACGAATCCTCCTAATATGTTTATCTTGCTCGAGAACAGTTTGTTCAAGTCTTTTGAGCTTTTCTTCTAACGCTTGTACATAAGCATAAGTTGGAATTTGTTTTTCAGTTTCATCTTCGCCAAGCATGGTAAAACTATTAACACCGGCACCTTTTAATCCGCCCAGCACACGATTAGGATTTTTATCATTTGTTTTTGCTATAGGAGATCTTGCTCCATACATTTGATTTAAATAACTCATAACGTATTTATGCCGCCTCTTTCTTTGACTCTTCAGTCATACTATAAAGTTGACCTGTTGCCAAGTTTTTACATTTTGCTTCTACCATAATATCTGCCCATGTCCAATGTGACAATGCCCAGTCATTACATGCACTGTTCCACATGTAGTCACTGTGGGCTCTTAGTTTTTGTTTCTTGTATCCTTGTTCTAATAGACTTTCCATATCGGGTCTAACATAAGGATCATGTTCTACTAACAAATCTTCTCTACAAGAGCTGTAATGCATAGCAGGACGCACACCACGCCAGCTTTCTATAATACGATCAATACGTTCATCGTCTGGCTCAATGTATTCACCTGTCTTTACCCAGTGATGATGTATGTCTAGGACGAGCGCCACATCTTCAGCCAAGTCAAGGCTGGCATCGAGTCCCCAGCTGACTTCGTCGTTTTCAATGGTAATGCAGTTTCGTGCTTCTGTAGACAGTCTTGGAAGTACTGCTTTGATACCGGCTGGACCTCTTTTGCCCGAGATGTGGACGTTACATTTGAAGTCTTGCCATTTCTTACCATACCCCATGTACCTGATGAGATTCGCATGATATTCAAACTCCTCTATTGATCTTTCAACGATGTCATCGTTGTCACTGGCCAATACTGTAAATTGACCGGGATGCATCGATAGTCGGACATCAAGGGCTCTTGCCGTGTCTCCGACCATTCTGTAGTGTTTCTCACAGTATGCAACCACATCAGGCTTAGACCAAAAATACATCCAGCTAGGCTCGGTAGCACAAGGAAGCTGATTGCTACCCAATCTGACCATTCTAAGCTCTGGAGGAAGACTTCCCACATACTCTACTAACCTTTTTGCGGCCGCCGCATTGTGAACCATAATGTCCCACAGTCTTTGCTCGGCAACATCTCTTGTTTGTCTATTTAGCCATGCGACAGTTGTACATTTCTCTGTCAAAGGACGCTGTATTTCTTCTAATACTTTTGGCTTTTGATTTTGATTGTAATGCAGATACTTGCAAGCAAAGCCTAATCGCTTTTGCTGTTGACGTATGAAGTCACCTGCTGATGTAAATATTAAGTCTTGCATAGTTTTATTATACTTTCTTTGTTAAAAAATGTCAACCCCAATGCTCCTTTACCCAAGTATCATTAGCATTTGCTGGATTAGGCTCTCCGTGAAAAACAGCAATACTTGTTTCGTTTGCTACTATAGGCGGAGCATCTAGTTTAAAGTTACGTTTACGAGTAGTTGTATCAATGTGTAAATCTTGTCTACTACGCATTTCCCATTTATAACTCATAATCCATTCGTCTGGCCAAAATGCATGATCGTGTATATTTGCATACATCCAGTCTTGATCTCCTCTATGCTTTGTAATGTGTACTTGCGTGTTACTTTTGAATCCTTGATATAAATGATCATACTGTCCTATCGTAGTTCTAAACACACTGCTATTCATTCTATTCCAATCTGGTCTTATACTTCTATTGAAATCTCTACATATCACAAACTTATTTGGTTCAAATGAAAACAGTTTATCTATATTCTTAAAAACAATCACATCTAAATCTAAAAACAAAAGTGTACCTTTTATAGGCAGTTCATTACCTACAAACATAGGTTTGTACCACCACCCGTCTGCTTGTAATCTAGGTAACGGATAAGTGGTTATATTTTTATCAATGTCTTTTGTATTTTCTGTAAAGCATACAAACTCATAAGGCAAAGTAATATTTCTATCTACCATTGCATACAGTTTGTTTACATAATCAGATGTATACTTGTCTCCCCACTTTAGACATGCAACATAGTTTTTGCCATTAGAAGGTGGCGTCTGTTTTGCAAGACGCTTACGTTCTTTTCTTTGTGCTTTAGTTTCGCCAGGTATATAATGTTTACCCTTCATAGATTGCTGAGTTTGCACCATGTTCTGCACATTCACAACTTACAACATGACAACGATTATCTGTCATTTCTTTAACTAACTTATCTGCAAAGTTAAAAGCATGTTCAGCAAACTTTTCTACACCAACACCATGAAATCTTATAATCTCACATAGCCCAGCGGCTTCTAAGTTATTAAAATGTTGCATGTAAGGATCACCTTCATCTAATATTACTTTGTGATCGAAGTGATCTTCAAGCCATGCCTTTAATGGTTTCAATCCACCAAAGTCAACTACCCAGTTGCGTTCGTCTAGTTCATCACAACTAAACGTAAACTTAAATGCTAAACTGTAACCGTGTAATAGTTTACAATGACTATGTGCATTTGGTTGTCTAAAGCAGGCACTCAATCCAATGTTATGCCCGTATGTTTTTGTACTAAAATATTTTCCCATTATTATACTCCTTGGCAAATGGAGTGTGCGGAATATTTATAGAGGGTCGAACACATAGTCCTCTTATTTTTATAATACTACTTATTGTTGGCATTGTCAACCTGTAGTTCTTTTCGGATGGATTTTAACTCAGCACTAACTTCACGTATGCCTACATCAGTGTTAACCAAAACTTTGATCAGCATTTGAACGCTTCGCATAGTCCACCACCACCATATTACTGCCGTGGTGAAATATAATCCACAAGCAATAAAGAATAATGTTCTAAGATCGCAGACCCCGGTTAGGAATACTGCGGCTAAAAGAGCCGTAAAAAATATTGGAGCAAGTATTGCGGCTCTATTCCATAACAATACTTGTCGTTCGAGTTGTTCTAAATTCAATAAATGTGCCTTTCTAACTGGGAGGCTGATGTCTCCGACATAATATTTAGCGAGTACATTTTAAAATTATAGTATCACTATTCAGTCTACCAGTAAGTTTTATGTCAGTGGTTTTGATATCGTCCATAAACTTTCTTAGTTGCACCTTACCAGCGTTCTTAAAATCTCTTAATGTTTCTGCAGGTTTACGTAACGTTTTTTGTTTACTTTGTAGTTCATTAAAATGAAGTAGTGTTGTACCTTTTACTTGTATTGTTGCATGATCCTCTGCAATGTACTTGCCAAGTTTACGTGTCTTAACATTGTATACCCAAACTTCTTGTGCTTCTATAAGATCAAGAGGATTAACACTTACAAGTTGTAGTTTGTCGTCACGTTCTAAATACTTAACTTTAGAAACCATTTTATCTTTACTTGGTGCTACTCGCTTACGTGGCTTTCTATTTGCTTTAGCGGCGTCTATAACAACGTCACAAGCACCGTGTAGCGTCTCTAATGCAGTCAAGTATGCTTTTGCATCCTTTTTTGTAAGGTGCCCGTAGCCCTCACGTAGTTGTTGTAACTGGTCTGCTTCACGCTCATCTTTACAACGATTGATTTCTCCAGGAGTAGGTAACTTTTGTATTAAATATGCTTCTTCTAGTTCGCTAGTATACAACCCTTTTATTTTCCTTGCATGAGCTTGTGTAACTTTATGTTTAAGAAAATGTTTAGCAAAATTAAATCCGTTTGGATCAAATGCATCTTTATCATTTATAAAAGTATCTAACCACTCTTCAATATCTTCACATGCTAATAATGCTTGGTCTTTTATACGTTCTTGTATACTAGGCACATATACATTCTTTTTTGCTTTATCTTCAACTTTCTTTTCTTCTACTATACTTTTGCCTCTTTCTATTAAATCAGCAACTTTTGGTTTTATGTAATCAGTAATAGGATGAATGTTTCCACCAGTACCTGGTAAAGTTTGCCAATAATCATCTTCAGCCTGTACAAAGTCAGGACATCCGTCTAAAAGCATACGACAATAGATACCGGTCAATCCTTCAAATTTTGCCGCTTTTTTTGCACTTGAAATATCCGCTTTATTATATCCATTTTCTTTCATCCAAGTAAAAATGTGTTCAATATTGTCAGATGGTTTAAACTCCATATAGTAAAAGTCACTAACAGAGCGTTTTAAACTATGGAACTTTTCTATTGCTAAATTTTCCCAGCCCTCGAAGCTAGGAGCCTGTATACCTTTTGCGCCTCTACGTGCGCCTGCCTTCTTTTTACGCTTTGTTACACTTTTTGCCATATGCCTCTCCTTTTGCTTTTGTAACTATATATGCATATAGATAAAAAGTCAAGTTAATTTGGGAGTTTTTCTTAAGGTTCCACTCTTTGTGTAGTATTTTTCACGTAAACTTTTGAGTGCTCCTTCAACTCTAGTTGGATATTTTCCTAAAAAAGTGCCTGCTTCTAAGTCACCTTTTGAAATATAATCCTTGTGAAAGTGGTCAATGTCGTCCCAACATGCTAACATTGTTTTGCCCATGTCGTCAAAAAAGCCATCGGTGAATATAGAATTATCTTCTTTATAGTAGGCGTATGATGCCATGAGATACCATGGCACCATCATGTTTATATTTTTTGCAAATAACTCTGCCGCAACTTTATCAAGCATTTATTAAATCCTCTAAGTTTACAGGTGCAAAGTTTGTTTGCTCAACGCATACACATTTATAAGGACCTTCAGGAGAAGGATTACTGTGTATGTGACCATGCACATTTAATATTGATCCTGTACCAAACCTATGTGTTTCAGCAAGTGTACTAGCATGTTGTGGTGTGTGAGATAATATTAATCCAATATCACTCATATCTTTCCACAATGCAATACTTCTAAAATACGGTGCAAGAAACTTTGGGTTGTCGTGGTTGCCTAATATCAAATGCTTTTTACCGTTCAACTTGTTAAAGTTATCGGATAACCATTTGTCTTTGCCATGACCAAACAAAACATCACCTAAATGATATATAGTATCTTCGGGCTTAACTGCTTCATTCCAGTTATCAAACATGCATTCATCCATTTGATCTACATTGTCAAACACTCTAGGTGGTTTGCCAGCATAGTCTTTGAATGTCAATATAGCGTCATGCCTAAAATGTGTATCGCTTATGATCCATGTGTTTGCCATATAGCCCTCCTATACATACGTTGTAGCATAGTAAAATACACTTGTCAACCTCAATGTTCTAATTTAAAGCCAAAACTTTGATCTACAATATCAAGCCATTCTTTGTGTGCATCTTCTAATGGATGTAATCCAGGTCCTGCTTTGAATCCTTTTCTAAAAGCTCTCTCATAAAAACCTTCATAATTTAGTCCTATTTTAGTAGGTTGCATTATTTTATATTGTAATACACGTTTCCATAACGCTTTTGTGTAAGCATCCATATCAGTATTCTTAATTATTTCTTTATATGTAACATCACCAAAGGCAAAGCATTGTACACTTCTAATACGTTTTTGTTGTAAAAATAAGTTTGTTGCTTCTATTTCATATAATGTATCTAAAACAAAACTAATAGGATCATGTAAATCTTTGTAAAGCCATCTTGCAATCCTATCTAATCTATTTGCTGTAATATATTCTTTACGAGCATTTTTATCTGCAATGTATCCATACATTTCTGCATCTAAGTCTATGTCACTTGGTAACAGTGTAACAAAACCCTGTTCATCTTTTACTGGTTTAGATTTTTTATGTTCTATAGCTAATCTAAACTCTTGCCTAAAAACACTAGTCCACATTATACAGACAAGAATATCACTACTTTTATATTCTGTAAGAAGTTCGTTTAGATAATGGATAGTTCTTCTACGTATACCTCTATTACTAGTACCTGTAAGAGCTCGTTGATATAGTTTAGCATGTGGATAATATTTTTGTTGCATATAAGCTGGCCATACAGTTGGACAACTTTCAAATCCATTATCCTCTACACGCCATTCAGCATGTTCAGCTCCTGCCATTAAACTACAACCGTCGGTGTAAATGATTTTAGTCATCCTTCATATTCCTAAATATCATAATACTTTCGTCAGTTCCACTTTCTAAATAACCATACTTTGAAATATTTTTACCAGTACGCATTTCTAACTCTCTACTCATTATTTTGATTTTTATTTTTGCTATTGAATTTTCAACTTGATGTTCAAACTGAAAGTAGTATTCGTTGTTTGTATCATCTTTTAAAAGTTTACCTTTTACATTATATTTTTGTGGTATGTTCTTTACGTTTGGATCTTCTTTTATATTTTCTAAATCATTTTTTGGTATACGTAGTTCATTGTTGTTCCAATGATATATTTCTACATGCTCAGTACTAACGTTGCGTAACCTTATTTCTTGATAAAACTTTTTTATGCTTTCATTACACGGTAGTACAATATAATTAATATCTAAACGTTGTACAACAAAACTTATTCTACCCATTCCATCTTCAGCATCATTGAAACCTAAGCAAATATGAGATTCTACACTGTCGTTTGCTAGTGCAGGTAGCATCCATTGTAGCACTAGTTTTGGTACTGTACAATATTTTGTATGTAAAACATTACCTTTGAATGGCAGATTAGGTACTTGATAATCTTTTTGATGCACGCCATAAATGTAACTATCTCCTGTTTGTTCGTAGTCTACAGTTTTTATTTTTCCAACATCGCATATATCATGATAACTATAGTTCCTATAGTTGTCAAACTGTTGATCAATTAACAGTGTGTCAGGTAGATTGTGTATCAGTATATCAGGATCTGTATCTACAATATTCAAGTCTAGTTCTGTTGCCGCAAAGAACATAGCAAAAGTATCAAAACCTGTTTGTGTCATATAAAACATAATGTTAGATTTAGGTTGCAAAGTTAAATCATTTATAAAAACACTTTTAAAATAATCAATACGTTTATATAGTTTACCAACTTTTACTATAGCTTCTTCTGGAAAACCTAATCTGTGATTAAACTCGTTGGTTTTATATCTAAACTTTTCACTTACAAAATATCTATTTAACATAACCTAATGCCTTTAAGTATCCATGTAGTTTTTCTGCCCATAGTTCATGTCCATCTACTTGAAAATGCCAACATTCTGTTTTTTCAATTCCTTGTGCAAGTAACCATTCTACCATAACTTCATGTTTGTCACACATGCCTGGATAGTTTCCTTTATGTACTTTTTTGATTATAGATTTGTTATTATCAGTTATAAGCATTTGGTTACAGGTATTTGTCATTAAATAAGGTATTTTCTTTTTATCTAAAATGGTTTGCAATGTATATGCATATGAAGCCCAGACATCGCATAGCATATTAACATCAAATAAGTATGGTGTGAATCTTAACAAGCCTGCTACATTTTTGTGTGTAAACAGAGTTGGCTTTATACCAGCTGAGAACGGTACATATTTTTCATCTTTGTAATCGCCAAAACTTTTATAGTTATGTCTGCTGTCCTCTGGATATCTAAGTTCAAATCTAGTTATGCCAGTCCAGTTTATAAGAAATAAATGATCATCATCGTGATCCATATGGTTATTCAAATATCTCATTACGTTTCTAAATATATATTGATTACTTCCTCCTGGCATACTTATGTTAATAAGTTCTCTATTGTACCTTTTTGCTAACATACCAGGAAAGCTGTTCTTTACGTTCCATAAGTCATTGCTATTTTTTCCGTCTAACATACTTCCATAAGTGTGACTACAACCAAAAGCAACTAAGTATCTCATAAATTTAGTCCGTTTTTAATTTTATTGTATAAAAAAGTAGCCCACACTTCGTTACCATGTTCTGTTGTTATGTCTAGTCCACGATTTTCTAAGTAGTATTTCATACTGCTTTTGATATTTACAGGATTATAATATGTGTGTGGATCTAAACTTTTTAGTTTATCTTTATTGTGTGTATTATATAATATGCAATCTTGTGTATTATACATAAAATATTTTATTCCTAAAGCACTAAGTGACCATTGTAGTGCTAATGCTGTAGTTAACCATTGATCGCTTAACAGCACAGGATTAAATAATGTTTCTTCAAACTTGTGTAGGGCATTTATTCCGTTGTCTACATAGTCACGTTTATCTGGTCTAAATGTAAAATAAGTATCTTTCCAATAAACACTACGTCTACATGTATTAGTCCATCCTATTAATAAAAAAGTTTCAGTAGGATATATAGGTTGCAAAGTCAAATCGTTTATAAAACTACTTTTTTCACAAATGAATTTATTTACATCATTAAATATTTTTTCATTGCTTGTGTCTTCTGCTCCTTTTTGCACTGGAGACATGTTTAATGATTTAGCTAGTTGATCGACATAAGGATTAAGTGTGAGTTCATCACCAAAACTTATAAGTTTCAAAAATATTTCTCCATCCACGGAATATACTTTTTTATATCTACATTTCTAAACTTATCACTTGCAAGTGTATTCTCTATGAACACTTGCCAATCGCCCTCATCTGGAGGTTGATTTAAAATATTTTTCAAACTAATAATATTATCAACTGCCCATTGTTCCCACTCAGGTAGTTTTGCATTTTTAAATCTTTGATGTTGTTCTTCTAACATAGTATTCATTAATGCTTTACGCTCATCAGGTAAGTTTCTAATATTTAGATATCTTGGATTTTCTACAATGTTGAAATGCGGTAAACAGTTTTGATAACCATAGTTTCCCCAATCATGTGTGTAATGCCATGTATCATACTGCTTCTTACACCAGTCTAATAAGTTTGGCAAGTCATGTAGGTTAAGCAAGCTCAATGTAACGTGTGTATGCACTAATACGCCCTTACGTGTAGCACTAAACTCCTTTAGCTTTTCTATGTTCCTATCTATTATTTTCCACTTACTAGGAAACCTTACATAATATGCTAAGTCGCCTACAGCATCAATACTTAAACTTAATATAACACCTCTAAACTTATCCCAAATATCTAACAACCTTTTAGGTATTGTAGTGCCATTTGTATTGTAATGTAGTTCTATGTGTTTTGCAAGCCCCATATCAATAATATGCTCTAGCCATGTATAATGTTCTTGTACTACTAATGGTTCGCCACCTATAAAATTTATAACTCTAATATTGGGTAAAACATCGTCATACCAGCCTTCGGCAAATGCTTTCACAAACCAAGGATCTTCACTGCTAAGTTTTGCAATATGATATGCAGTTTTATCCCAATCTGTATGTGGGACAGTAGGCCCTTCTTCAATCCACCTATGACTTGCCCAAGGATTACAGCTACGACACTTTAGATTACATACATTGCCTAAACTGATATCTAAGTATGTTAATGCTTGTGGATCTAAATGTCCATCTTCACTTATGTTTTTTAGGCTAGTGTCTATATCTTGTTCGTATATTTCGTTCCAGGTTTGTCTAAAACTTCTTATGCCTTGATCCTCTAGTTCAAAACAACCTTTACAACCATCAGGTACTTCATTTTTCAATAGTCCTTGTCTAAGTTTCATAACTGCGGGATCGTTAATAAAATCTTCTAATGTTTCTGCATTGCTGTTACCGTGATGTTCCCATTCTTTCATACCTTGTATTTGAACTCCAGGCATGTAAGTATTTGTACCTATACGACTAAAACAACAAGGTCTTGTTCTGCCATGTGCATGTGTACTGAATCCTTGCATTGCAAGCATACAAAACTTTTCTGGTAACTTATCTAATTTGTTCTGCATACTCTGGCCTTGCTTTAGTGATGTTAAAATCAGCGGCACAATGACAATGAGTTTTTGGACACCACACGCCATCACTCATTGTTGTATTGAACTCGCCTTTAACGATATTGCCTACAATAGGACCTACACCGCAACTTGCTTGTTGTATTTGTCCATTAGGATGTATATGTAAACTTTCGTGTATGTTACATAACCAACCTTGAAAGAAGTTTTTTCCTTCTGTAATAATACCATTAGTGTTTATTGGTTCTATTGTGTCATCTTCGAACCATGTTTTAGCCCATGCATAACTAGGCTCTTTGTGTATAGGAATACTTTGCTGTTGCACTGTACTATTTGTTTTGAAGAAATCCATTTTCCATTCTTCTTCATACCAGTATGGACTTGTGCTAGGACGTAGTTCGTCATATACAGGAGCATACTCAATCATATAGTTGTCGCACTCATTCTTTATTCTGTCACCAAATGCAACGCATTGTTCAAAATGGTCGTGGTGCATCATAATACGGCTACAAAGATAGTTTTTCTTATCTTGTAAAAATTTATATGTATCAATATATTTGTCGTCTTTGCTCCATTCCGCATGATAGCTTGCAACAATGTCTTCAAACAAATGATGATGCTCATGCCACCATTTTAATGGCCTACTGAAGTTTGTGTTTATGCCTACACAACTGCCAGGCCATTCTGCTATTTCTCTAAACTTTTCAACAACAGGTAGTAATGCTTTCCAAAAGGTAGGTTCGCCTCCACTGAGATAAAGTTTAAAATATTGATAGCCTTTATTTTTGTAGTGCAACATTATACGTTCTAGTGTTTGAACAATCAAATCTATATCACTATCATTTTTATTTCTACCTGCCCAGTTCCATTCACTACAATATGTGCAACGAAAGTTACACCAATCGTTGACTTGCCATACAATGCTTACCCATTTATCTTTGGCAGGTAATATAGCCTTTATGTTTTGCATACGTCTTCCAATATATAGTTTAGCGTTGGAAATACATCAGCAAATTTATATTTGCGATATCTATCATTAATAGCTATAAACTCTTTCATTCTTTCAATGTTCTGCTCTGAATATTTATTGGTATTTTGTGTGTAGTTTATGATTCTTTGTACAGGATCCCTATGCATTGTTGTATCTAATGTAAATAACTTGCCTATTATTTTATGTTTTATTTCAGTTGGCCAAACACAACTATGTAGTTGATCTGGATGTTCTAAAAATATAGGTACAAAGTCTACACGTCTAGTTTGTTTTGATTCTAACCAGTTTATTAATCTGTCTACATCAAATACATTCCATGCTTGATATACAAAATATATTTTCAACTGAACTTTAGACGGTAAACGCATTGCCTTTTCAAAGTTTTGTTCTACTTTGTTCCAAGCTGTTGGATAACGGATATACATATTGTGACTACCATAACCGTCTATACTCATCTGTATTTCACTGCTATCAAAAAAATCTAGTTTGTCATAAAAGCCTTCAGGCCAAGTTGTCATGTTAGTTGTCCACGCAACATGACATTTTGTGTTACCAGCTTCTACAAGTTTATCAAGCACATATTGATTAGCATCAATCATAGTTGGCTCACCACCTGTCATATACAAACGTTCTAATGTTGGTGCAACTTGGTCTACAAAATCACGAAACTCTTGTGTTTCATACCAAGCATAGTCAAATGCTTCTACACTTTTTATTTCGTGTTGCCATTGATCATCTAACCATTTAGGTACAGTTTCATTTGCTAATATTTTTTTACGTTCTTTATATATTTGATCACTGCTTACGCTCCAGCAACTATTACATTTGAGATTACATTTATTACCAAGCCGAAGTTCCAGGTGAGTAGGATTGCTATGCAACATGGGTGCTCTATAGTTTTCATTTGCCCATTGCCTACTACTTTGTAAACCTTTCCCTTCATGCTCGATACAGCGTTTGCATTCTTTCACTTGCATGCCTGCTAACATTTTTGCCCTTACATCTAACATGTATTGACTGTTCCATATATTGTTCCAATCAGTTTTGCCAAGCACAGCATCTTTGCCATCTACTTGAATGTAGTCTTCACTATAAACGTGACAACAAAGTTTGCATCTGCCGTCAGTGTTTGTATGTACGTTTATAAAAGGATATACGCAATATGTATCACTCATACTGTCCATTTACCACTTCCTTGCCAGTCATACTTAAAACTAAAATCAATATTTCTTGCTCTTAAAAAATCTCTTTCATGCTGTCTAAATACATTTAAATCTGTTGCACTATATGGATCTCTGCCTTTGTACTTTTCATCACCTTTCCATGCTAGTTTTCTAGCACGTATAACACTGTTACTGTTATCCCGTGTGAAGTCCATAATACTCCAAACAGGGCTCCATGGATCAGGACTCATTCTCATTTTGCCATCTTCAATCCAATACTT
>MDTC01232387.1_pt1 | contig 22584 bp, 20 predicted proteins | sample 811181 | NCBI WGS metagenome assembly MDTC01 (sample SAMN05326644, study PRJNA326480) | marine metagenome | isolation source: seawater | place: Pacific Ocean: North | collected 2011 | reverse complement strand
TTATTCCCAATACTACTTTCATTGATCGAAATTCTTCTCAAACCTTGGATCATTGGTTTTCTAGGATCGGGCTATGAGTGGCTATGGTATCTTGGTTTCTTTGCCGTTGGGTACGCATGTATCGTCGCAAAGAAAGAGTATTATTCATTCATAGAACAACGTCGCAGTTTCATTACAGGAACAACCATTCTCCTAACCGTGGCTTTTGTTTGGTTACGACTTCAACAACATGCGGATGGCATAGCATATGTTGATGGAGGGTGGATTGAACAGGGTTTACTGCACAACCCGATGACTCTACTCGGTTGTTTCATCCATAGTTTTCACGCATGGTTTTGGTGCCTCACGGTGTTTTCATGGGGTGCATATTTCCTCAATAAACCGAGCCCCTATCTCGCCTATCTCAATCAAGGCGTCTATCCATTTTACATCGTCCACATGCCGATTACCTTCGCAGGTCTTTCTCTTGCAGGCCACCTCGGGTTGACCCATATCCCTGCAGTACTCTTTTCCTGCGTTGTAGTCACCATAGGTTGTTGGATCCTGTTTGAACTCTTGAGGAGAACGGGCGTGACTCGTTTTCTTTTTGGAATCAAACCACTACCCAAGCCCTAACAAGGACCTTTTGGTTCACATGAAAAAGAATACATTTTGAAAACTTCATCTGTATCTTCCGACGATACGATAGCGAAGAACACCGATGAAATGACCAGCGGTCATTCTGGCGGAATCGGAGGCGCATATCCTCCAGCAACCGCTTCTTGAACGATGGTCATGTCGGAATCTACCATCATCTGCACGAGTTCTTCAAATGAGGTTCCTGGAACCCACCCGAGTTCCTTTTCCGCAAGCGCTGGGTCGCCAATCAACAAATCTACCTCCGCTGGACGGAAGAATTTGGGATTGGTTCGGACGCGAACGTTACCATCTTGGTCAGTTGCGATGGTGTCAACACCGTCACCCGACCAAGTAAGGTCCATCCCCACATGGGAAAATGCGAGTGTAATCATATCTCGGACGCTGTGAGTCCTGCCTGTTGCAACAACGTAATCTTCTGGTTTTTCCTGTTGTAACATGCGCCATTGCATCTCAACATAGTCTCCAGCAAATCCCCAATCCCGCTTTGCGTCAACGTTGCCAATCCAAAGGCATTCATCGAAACCTTGTGCGATCCGAGCAGCGGTCATGGTCACCTTTCGAGTTACGAATTCAAGACCTCGCCGTGGGCTTTCGTGGTTGAAAAGAATCCCGGTACAAGCAAACATGTCATAGGATTCACGATAGTTTCTCGTGATTTCAAAGGCGAAGACTTTGGCACAACCGTACGGTGAGCGTGGATGGAAGGGTGTCATTTCAGTTTGTGGAACATCTCGTACCTTTCCGTATTGTTCAGATGAGCCTGCTTGGTAAAACCTGCAGTTTGGAGCATGCTTGCGAATGGCTTCGAGACAGCGAAGGGCGCCAAGGCCAGTGATGTCGGCCGTCATCATAGGTGAGCGCCAGGATTCGGGGACAAATGACATGGCTCCGAGATTATAGAATTCATCGGGCTGAGTTTGAGCTACAGCATTATCAATCGAATTTTGGTCGGCAAGGTCGCCGTTAAGGAGATGGAAGGTTTCGTGCTCCATCAGGTGATTAATGAGGCTCCTGCCAGAGGTTGGTTGAGATACACGACGGACCAAACCGTACACAACATATCCTTTCTCAAGGAGCAATTCAGCAAGATAAGAACCGTCTTGACCGGTTACACCAGTAATCATGGCCGTCTTTCCGCTCATATCTTCCCGTGAGCGCCTCCCTTTTTCAATCGTCGCGTCATTGTGATGTCAGAAACAACTGCAAATTCCCCCAAATATGGGTGGATTTGAAAGGGGAGGAGGAGGACAGGAAACTCATGTCTCAACACGATGAGGAGGACATTTCGCCGCTGCGCGTCCTCATCGTTCGGGGTTCGTTTGCAAGTCTAGGTGGGGCTGAACGAGAATTGCTTCAACTGATGCGAGCGACCTCAATGAAATGGAAGGTTGGCTTGGCAACCTTGGAAATGACCGAGGAAGCGGAGGCTTTACTCGATGGCGCTCCAATTCAAATGTATCAACCCAAAACAGCGCATATCTGGTCACACGGTGCCCTCGCTGAAATTGTTGCACGCTCAAGTAGAGATGCTCAAAAAGCATGGAGAGACATTGAAATCCCATGGTCAGAATACGATGCAGTGCACCTTTCTGTTTGCAAAGGAACTCTCGAACTCTTGCCGTTGATTCCAGCGCAACTACCCGTCCACTATCACTGCCTTGAACCACCAAGATGGTTGTATGAAGATGTTCTCCATCGCAGACTGGATGGGAAACCTAAACGCCCTCTTTGGCTAACAAAACTTCTGTTTACACGTCAACGACGAAGAGACCGAGCCTTTGTGCGGCAATTGATTCAACGACCGAAATCTTCGATATCGGGAAATTCCATGTGGATTCAACGAAGGATCAAAACGGTATACAAATTGTCATCCGACCCAACAAAGGAAAACGGAGAACCACCCCAGCGAGATGAAAGAGGTGCCCCCCTCGAGGCAACCCATCTCATGCATGTTATTGACTTGGAGCAGTGGCCTCTTGAGGCAAGTCCGGAAGAAAGAGATGCAGCGACGAAGATGGAAGCAATTGATGGGCCCTATGTCGTAACCATTGGCCGTATTTCCCATGTTAAGGGGACTTGGGAAACGTTGCATTCGCTGGCTGGAACGGGTCTTTGCTTGGTTCAGGTAGGAGGCGGCGATGTTCGCGACCGCAATGCATTGATGGAAGAAGGAAAGCAGATTGGAGTTGAGGTACACTGTATGCCCCGCCTACCTCAAGTTGCTCTATGTCATCTAATACGCAATGCGCGAGCAATGGTAAGCCATGCCCACGCAGAACCCTTTGGATTAACTCCCATTGAAGCCATGGCCGTTGGAACACCCGCATTGATGGTCGATGAAGGTGGATTTCAATGCACCATGAGTTCGGTTGATTCCGGAAAATTACTCCGAAGAGACGATGCACAAGCTTGGAAGGAAGCCTATCAATCGCTTGACGACGAACCACTACGAGCTCAGTGGGCCAACACCGGAAGAACTTACGTCGAAGAACACTTTACTCTCCCTGTGCAAATCGCTGCCTTAGAACGAATGCTAACGCAGTATTGATTTCTTCATATAGAGTAAAGCAATTCATTTTGTATGAACAGCAATAGCCCAGCAAAAAATCTGCTTGTCGTAGGTGCAGGAGGCATCGGAGCAAGCTTGCTTGAGAATCTAATTCCAGCCATGAAGAGGATCTCAATGTCCTGCTCCGTCACCGTAATGGATGCAGACATCGTTGAGCCAACCAACCTCGGCCATCAAAGGTACAGTTTGGAAGATGTCGGTCTCAAAAAGGTGACTCAACTTGCTCACCGATTCAACACCGAGGGCACACCCGTTCGTGCACTTCCTGAAAATCTACGCCGTTCAGAACAACTTGAAGGCTATGATTTTGTCATCGTTTGCGTTGATAGGCCTGAACCTCGTCGTCTCGTCCATAAACTCCAAATTCCATGGATTGACCTAAGATGCTCTGGTGATGGGTGGGTTGCTCTAACATCAAAAAGCCCTGAAACTCTCATCCGAGAAATGACCCCCGACCATGAACCAAAGAGTTGTCAGGTTGATGGTGCACTGGAATCAGGTAACCTCGAGTTTGGGTTTGCTGTCGCAGCCGCAATCGGTTCACAGTGGGCGATGCAGGAATTGCGTGGACGCCCTTCTCCAACACAAACCATGGGAAGCATCACTTACGGTTCTCTTACGTTTCCGGAGGTGAAAGCATGATGGTAGAAATTCCTGAATTTGAGAACACTGGCTTGGATGAGAAAACATGGAATGAAGCATGTCTTGCAGCAAGTTCTCGCGAAGTCGGCCATCCAGATTTGCTAAAGGCACAAGAAATGTTAGCCGCCCGAGGCCGATGGGACGGTGTTTACATCTTATCCGTTCTCGCCGGATTGGAGACTTCCGTCCTCATCGATGCAGAAAGCCAAATCTTCATCGATTGGGGTACAGCAGGCCAAGTTCAATTACAACCCCCAGTTGGTGCGAAAAGTCCTTTCAAATTGTGGGTCCACACACACCCAAACTTTGCTGCATATTGGAGCATCACCGATACAAACAGTCTTTCTTTGGGGACTGCAATCCTCGAGACTGCAATGGTATTGGGAGAGCCTGGGCCTAAATTCAGTGGTAATTCAGCCTTCAACGAGGTCCTTTCAGAACCGTTCATCGCAAAGGAAGGCCCTCTTTCAAACTGGACCGATGAAGAGCCCACAACCTGGCACTCTTGGTATGCTAACAACAACATTGCTGTGGAGGTGGAAGCGTGAGTGCCCGCAGACCCAAAGATCAAGAAGAATTCTTCAAAGCGCTTCTAGCTATTGAAAACGGACGAGGCAAAAGTATCGGCGAAGTCATTGAGGAGATTACTGGAGGTCCTGCTTCCGAAGAAACCATTGAGGCAGTTCGTAATCGCCTGCATTTGGCCCAAGAGAACGGCGAAGCTGTTGATATCGCAGCAATCGTAGAATCACTCAACACGCTAATGACTAAATGGGTTTGAATTCACTCATTATTGTAAGTCGCTCGACGATTTTCAATGAGGGCGGAAAGGCCCTCCAAAGCATCCTTTGTGGAGAAGATGGTGTTGAGGCCGTCCAGTTCCAATTGCAATCCATCACTCAGTGTCGTTCTGGAAGTCGCATCGATCAAATCGCTTGCCATTCGTAGTCCGATCGGTGCGGTAAAGGACAAACTCTTGATTTGGCGCGAGACGGTCTTGTCGTCCATCTCAAACCCATCTGGGCATGTCCCCGTCATGAGTCCTGGCATGTTCGCGTCAGAGTAAAACGATGAAGCAAATTGTGCAACCTTAGAATCGGGGTTGGCAGGTTGCCCAGGATACTTGTTCGCAGGCTTTCCATCAGATGCCAAAGAAGAGACACAGGAGTCAACGCCAGCCACATCTACCAAATGGGTGATCAAGCCTAAATCCATAGCGGTTTGTGCGTTCATGAAATTGCCTGCAAGAACCGCCCACCGTGCGGCAGGGATGCCACAAATTCGAGCAGGGCGTTGAGAGCCCCCAAGCCCCGGATAAATTCCGATTGATGTTTCTGGAAAACGGAACTGGGTCCTACGAGTTCCGATACGATAATCGCAAGCGAGTGCAAGTTCAAGTCCACCCCCGAGGGCTAAACCTGTAGTGAGGGCAACGGTTGTCTTAGGGGAGTTCTCAATCATTCCCAACATCGTATGCCCTCCTGCAGTGAAATCGTAAATCTCTGGAATTGCATCAGCACGGATTTTGTCTACGAAGAATTTGACATCGGCGCCCGCTACGAACGCTTTTCCTGCTCCATCAAGCACAATGGTGTGGATTGAATCGTTCGCATTGGCTGCTTCAACTGCTTGGGTGAGTTGGTCAACAACGACGACATTCAGCGCATTCATGGCTTCTGGACGATTGATGGTGATTGTTGCGATACCATCAGCAGTATGCAGGTCAACATACGAAAAATCCCATGAGTTTTCGCTTTGCTGTTTGAAAAACTCGGGAACCGCCCATCCTTGCCCCGAGAGTTCAGCATATTGTTGAGCCATACGGTGAGCATCGGCAACCCCGATTTTATTCATCAGTTCAAACGGTCCACGTGCCCATCGCAATCCAACCTTAGCGCCCCTGTCAACATCTTCCATGCTGCAAATATCTTCATCAACGATTTGTGCAGCAACTCCAAACACTACACCAAGCAAACGCTCGGAGACGGTCGTGTATTGCTCATCAGAATACTCCGCATCTCCCGATACATCCCATTGGGAATTGGATTCAACCAGATCCCTGAGATTTTGTGCTCCATTGTAACGAGGGGTGTTGAGCTGTTGTGCAAGATAATCGGTTGAGTGCAACGCTATTGGTGGCCCTGTTAGGTTCATCAAACCAAAGGGACCTAACCCGATTCGGAATGCTTTGCAAGCAATTGCATCAATCTGCGAGGCGGATGCGGCACCCTCTTGCAAAAGCAAACAGGCTTCATTGAGCCAAGGCACGAAAAAGCGGTTGACGACGAAGCCAGGTCGGTCTGCACAAACGATGACGACCTTACCCAACATTTTGCAGTATTGAACCACTTTGTCAATGGTTTCCTTGCTTGATGACTTTGCAGGAATCACTTCTACCAATCGATTCTTAGCGGGGTGATAGAAGAAGTGGAGTCCAACAAAACGATCGGGACGACCCGTTGCTTCCGCAAGTGCATTGACGGAAAGCGAAGATGTGTTGGAGGCGAGAATTGTATTTGGGCCACAAACCTCATCCAAGGTTGAAAAGACGGCAGTCTTCACATCAAAATCCTCGAACACAGCTTCAATGACCAAGTCGGTATCCTTCGCAGTAGCATCCACGCCAATTACACCTGTAATTCGTCCTTGGATGTCTTCAACTTGCTGCGGTGAGAAAATCCTACGTTCAACTGCTTCAGTGAGAAAATTAGCAATAATTGTTTGCCCTCGTTCAACCCATTGTGCTTCTCTATCGACCATTTGGACATCAAATTCTTCTTGGGCACTCTTCTGAGCAATTCCCGAGCCCATGTTCCCTGCGCCGACGACGGCTACGCGCTGAATAGGTTGCATAATGTTGCGCAATCAAACGATGCTCATGAAGATACGGATGCTTCAGGATGACGAAATCTCGTCCCAGGCTCGACTCATTTCATCATGAAAACGTTCAGGTGAAAGAAAATCCACATGTTTGATGAGTGACATGTCCGGCTTACGTGGAGAACCGTTTCGCTTGACCCAGCGCTCATGGACTGTGATGATCGCTTGGCACCAGGCCGACTCGTCTTCGGCATCCAAGCAATGGCCATCTGGCATCAATTCATTGTGTGCGGGACGGTTTGACGCAAGTACAGGTTGGCCTGCTGCCATTGATTCAACGGGCGGATAACCGAAACCTTCGGCGCCAGAGGGAAAGAGAAGTGCTTCGGTATGCCACCGATAAAGATTGAGAAGTTCATCGCTCACTTCGCCTCCAACTTGAGACCATGGAACTTGGTGCTGACCTGCATATTCACTTGCAGACAATTCCCCGTAAGGGCATGTATCACTCCCAATATGATGAATCCGTATTGATTTGAGAACCTCTTTGGGCAATTGACTCAGCGTTCGAATGAGGAATTTCAACCTCTTTCTAGGATCGTGGCTTCCAACAACAAGGAAATTACATGTTTGTGAGGACAATGAGGCGGGCATCGGAGGAAGCGCACTGGGGGGTGCAAATTTAGCAACGTCCAAACCGTACGGAATCCGGTACAATGGTTTGTTTGGAAAGTGCTTTTTACACAACATCTCGGTTGCTTTCGTGTTGCAGATAATGGCATTTGATCTCTTGATTCCTTTCATTAGCCGTTTCAAATCAGAGCGTCTGTACCATGGTGGCTGTTGCTGCCCAATTTCAATCTCTTCACCGCTTAAGGTAATGACTTCTGGGAAGAGATGAAAGAAATCGTGAACATAGATAACGACTGGAACTTGACTCGATGAGGGGATAAGATGTGCTTGTTCTTGGTCTGCAACATGAATGAGGTCAGCTGAACGTTGTTGATGATGACGACGAATCGACGCCTTCACTCGCTTAGGATGGCCAAACCAGCGTTTCAAAATACGACGAAGTCCCGATGCATTCTTTGAGAGTTGATATTCTTCGGTCCCAGCATAATTCCAACGAGGTATATCTCCCTCTTTGAGCGATGTTCGGAGATCATGAAAAGCCCCCCCAAGTCCAGAATACTGCGAAAGAACGCCTCCGCGAACAAGCAGCACTTGCCGCGCTGGCTTTGAGTCATGGTCCTGAGCCATGAACTGCGGATGGCGTGGGACTTCTTCAAAGAACCACCTCCAAGTTCCAATAAGATGAGTTTCTGAACAAAAACATCTGAGTAAGTGTGGAAAAGAAATCAAGTAGTGGTAAGGGCCCCCGTGCTTTGAAGCCCATGCCAACACCTCCAATGAAACTCTCCGCTGATGCATTTGCAGCCGTCCAAAACAACATTGAAGCAACCCTTGACAACGGCAAAATCATCCGTTCAACACTCGCAAACTATTCCAACACAGGTCCATTCAATGCTGATTGGGAGGTTGAAGCTGCTGTAGAAGCACTCCATGTTTTTGGCTCCAGATGGACGATTGAGATTCTTGCCACATTGTACATCACTGGACCGCGACGGTTCAATGAAATGAAAGGGATGCTAAGCGGTATTTCAAGCCGAACGCTTTCGGATAAGCTAAGATTTCTTGCGGAGGAAGGGTTGGTCCTCCGACTGGTGAATGAAGGACCCCCCGTAAAGGTGAGTTACGAATTGAGTGAACATGGGCTTACCTGCGGTCGTTTGCTATCCCCGCTGGTTGCTCATTTGAAGGTGGAGATGGGTTCTGTCCAAGCGGAGTAAGTTCAAGGTTCAACCCTGTTTTGCTGAATGACACGTTCATCTTGCAGATTAAATGCAGTAAGAACTGCGGGCATACCATGTTTTCCGTGGTACAAGCATGTATCAATTCCAATCGCCGATGGACGTCCGTCAGCAAGGCATACCTCGCTGCGCCATACATGGCCCCACGATATTTCGGAATGGCCTGGAAGGCTGACCGTTGGCGTATGTCCGAAAACCACTGTCCGCTTCTCATCAACCGGAATTTGAGTTTGATGAAATTCTCTTCGGATCCATAGATATTCTTCTTCTGTCTGTTCATCCAAAGGAAGTTCGGGGTCGTACCCTGCATGAACCAATCGCCAATCATCAAGAACAATGTGAACGGGTAAATCTTCAATCCATTCAATGTCATCTTGCAAATATTTTTCAAGCGTTGTTCCTTCAAGTACTCCAACGTTATTCTTTGAAGCATCAAGGTAAGAGCGGATGGTAGTCGTTCCACCATTATTCATCCACACCATCATATCAATATCTGGATTATTGAGTTGTTCCAGTGAAAAGTTTTCAGCCATCATCGCCTCATGATTGCCTTTGACACTAACGAAATTGGGGTTGTTTCGAACGGTGTGAATCACTCCAAATGAATTCGGACCGCGATCGATGAGATCTCCGAGAAGAACAACCTTGTCGTTTTCGCTAAGTTCAAGCCGGTCAACCAGCGAAACAAAACTCTGATAATGTCCGTGAATATCTCCGATGACCCACACATTATTTCCATCACCTAAGGCTCTCTGTAAGTCCTTTTCGATTCCATTATTTCTTAAATTCTTCATGCGAAAAACCAACAAATAATACCTCGTTTTAGAGTATATGAACGAACTGTTTTCACGATACACAAGCACACACTTTACCGATGGTTTAAGGAAGGAGAAGACCAACCATCGTGCATGCCTCTGCTCTCTCAATGGGTTCGTCAACGCCCATGGCTGGCTGCAGGTTTAGCAGGGGCAGCAAGCAGTGTTGCAGGGCTAGCAGGAGGTGTGGCTGCGGCTGCAAGTGCTGTCGGGGCCATGACCATGGGTGGAATCTCAACCAAAGCAAGTCATCATGAGCATCCACTCCGGCGTAGAATACTCTCAACGCTTGAAAGACATCCGGGGTTGTGTTATCGCGAATTACAAAGCGCTATGAACACCGCAAACGGTACACTTCGTCATCATTTGGATGTTCTTCAAACTCGAAAATCGGTTACGATTCTCCCGGTTAACGGACGCACATGCTATTTCGCTGGAGCACCAAGTCAAGTTGAGGTATTGAGAAGCAAAGTGATCGGTGAGGAACGAATGGCTCAAAGTCTTCCAATAGGCTTGTCACTCGTTCAACGTTTGATCCTTGAAAATATTGAACGCGATGGTGTGCCACGCTCGCAAGCCGAACTTGCCCGCAGACTCGGTAGAACACGAGCTACTGTCCACAGCGCAGTGAAAGTGCTCAGGCGAAGGGGAATTCTTCGTGACGACCGGATTGAATTGATGCCGCATATTGACCTTGAGATATGTTGGCAACCTCACGGTAGTGTTGACTATGAATGGAACGATGAGCGAAGAACATCTTGACCGCTACTCCTCGTTGTTTTGAAATCTACCGCTTGAGCGGCATTTATTGCATAGACTTCAAAGGCTTTCGCCAATGCCTACGCGTCGGTAGTTCCGATGTTTACAGTTCGAATGGTTGAACTTCCCTTGCCCTCTTCAGACCGAGAAATAGACGCACTCGTGGAATGGATGACCGATACTCTGTGCCTGGTGAGGAAACGCGGAGATGCCATGGCAGACAACGGACGAGCAGGCCCGGTTCACCGCTTGCTTCGTGACCACTTGTTTGGACAGCCAGATACTGCATGGGATGCACAGATGCTGGCGGATGAACTCGCCTTGATGCCAGCATCACTCAATCATCACCTCTCTCGTTTAGTGGAATGTGGTCTCATCGGCTACACCAATGAAGGCAAAGGGTGGCGGCGTTATTTCCTACGAGGAGGTTCCTTAAGCAATGCAGTAGCTTTTTTCCAGCAAAATTGCTCGTTGGTTTTGAGCCAACGTATCACGACCCTTGAACCATACTGGAAGCGTACGGGAGAGCCTATGGCAATTGAACTTCCAGAACCTGAACATGCTCCGTTCATGCTTGGATTAAGCGACCATCGCCCCATCCCAGACGATTCTGGAGGAAGTGTACTTTCTCACTGGATGAATGATTTTGGAATGCTTGGTGAACGGCCTGGAAAGGAGATCGTAGAGGATTCTCTTTCTGTTCGGTTGATGAAAACATTGCTCGAACGTGACCTCCCTCTCTCGCTGGACGAAGCCGTGGAATCGCATGGTGGTCAAAAGGCTCGTATTGGCCGTATTTTGGACCGATTTCGCGCCTCAGGAATGGTTGAACGCGTGGCGCGAACGGACCGGTTGAATGTCGCACTGTGGACCGCAATGACCACGCAATACCAACGACGTGGAGAAGACTGGATGCTCAAAAAAGGTGGATTCCAGCGATTGTTGGACAACAAGCAACAGAACACGCTCCTTCGGAGTTTGAAGAAGGGAGAACTGAATGTCGACGATGTAGGGCGTCATTTGAACAACATGGAAGCGAGGAACCAAATGCTCCTCTTGAACCTTCTCGGAGGGCGATTGCCCATGGGGTACCGCCTGTCCGGTCCTTCTCCTTCAGCCATACATCGTCGGATTCAAGACCGGATGGACCGAGTACTTCGAAGAATGGTGCGAGTGGCGAACTTGCTTGATGAAGCACTCCAAACGTCTGTTGATGAGGGAAATGCTTGAAACAATTTCAACAGAGCCAAATCCATGACCGAGTTTATCCAACCCGCACCAGGGCCTTGGGACGGAAGCGCTCGGCCTCTATTTCTTGCTCCGATGTCAGGAGTATCTGACCTTCCGTTCCGTCTTCTATCCAAAGAGTGTGGGGCCGATGTCACCATCACAGAATTTACCAATTCAACAGCTCTAACCCGTGAAGCAGCAACTTCCTGGCGACGAATGGAAACCCACGACAACGAAGTGCCGTTTATTCCTCAAATTTTTGGTGGAGACCCCGGCGACATGGCTACCGCAGCTGAAATGCTGGCTCCAAGTGCAGACATTATTGACCTCAATTTTGGCTGTCCTGCGCCAAAAGTCACCAACATTTGTGCTGGAGCAGCCTTGATGGGTGAGCCGGACCGTTTGGTTGGAATGGTGAGTGATATCGTTGAACGGGTTGACACTCCAGTAACTGCAAAAATGCGATTGGGCACCGGGAGTGGAGAAAACAACGCAACAGAGATCTGTCGGCGATTGGAAGAAGTTGGAGCTCAGCGTTTATGCATCCATGGGCGAACCCTTCGTCAACGGTACACTGGAGAAGCGGATTGGACATCGATTAAAACTGCAGTGGACGCTGTTGAGGTACCGGTTGTCGCTAACGGAGATGTTGTTGATGCACGTTCTGCAGCAGCGTGTTTGGAACACACCGGTGCCGCTGGTTTGATGATCGGTCGAGGAGCGATTGGGCGACCATCGGTTTTCGCTGACATCAAAGTCGGCCTGGGGTGGATGGATGAGAGTGAAGTTCCATGGATCGCAGCGAACGAAGAGTGGTACAATTTTGACGAGGTCAACCAATCCTTTGCCGCCCGAAGATGGTGCTGGGATCGTTACATCGAACTGTGTGAGGAAACTGTTGGTATCCAAGCACGATGGATGAAACGTCATGCTATTGCATTTACCAAAGGTCTGCCAAATGCAAAGAAAGTTCGTAACATCATGCACGAACAAAATACATCAAAGGCAATGGCTGATGCTATCAGCGATTATCTTGCACAAGGCGCTTAGGCCTCAGAAGGTTGATTCCCAATCTTCCAATTCGTTGGCTTCTGCCCAAGCCTCATCGGTCGTTTCTCCACGAACCTTGAGAACTTCACGAGCAAGTAACCAGTAAATGAGAGCAAGTGAGCGGCGACCCTTGTTGTTTGCAGGGAGGGCCACATCGACATTACGAAGGTGGTTGTTCGCATCAACGATACCAACAATCGGTAGTCCAGTAGCGACAGCCTCTCGGAGCGCTTGCTGATCAGCAGCAGGGTCGGTTACGAACAAGACATCCGGTTCAATGTAGGAGCGAAGCGCCGGATTGGTCAGGGACCCGGGGATGAAACGACCAACAGCCGAGTGTGCGCCAACAGATTCTGCGAATTTACGAGCGGGGCGTTGTCCGTATTGACGAGCGCTGACGACCATAATTGACGGTGCATCAAAGGTGTTAAGGAACGCTGCAATTGAACGAATCCGGGCGTCAGTGGTGTGAATATCAAGAAGATAAAGACCGTCTTCGCGGACACGGTCAATGAATCGGCCCATGTCGGCACTCTTCTGTTGAGTTCCGATATTTACGGCGCTCTCCTCATAGGCTTCAGCGGAGACTAGCAAACTTCCTTCATCGGACATAATAGACCACAGCAAGCCGCCCACAGACCCCCTGTATTAAACCACTTCGTCGCAAACCGGTTTACACTTTACTTGAGATTTAACAAAAAACATGTAGGGAAAAGGTATCAAAAAGGAATGGTTGTAGCAAGACCTATGCCGGAGGCCACTGATGAAAAAACAGTGGCCTACGAGCCAACACATCCACAGGCAACCCTCAACCACGAGGGTTTTTGGGGGGATGAGAAGGGAGCACTTCTCGCAGTAAGTGCCAGCGATTTAGAACGATATACTTACTGTCCGCTATCGTGGTCACTCGCGACCCGTGGACATGCTGGGAAAGGAAAGGAGATTGTCCAAGGTCAAGAAAACCACAAAGAAATCCACAGGGTTTACTCCGAGTACCAAATGCTCCGCGTTCAAACCAAGCGCAACCTCATCATATGGCAATGGTGGTACGCCATCATCTTGGTATTGGTCATTGATATCTTCTTGTTCAGAGGAATTGATGCTTCCGAATTCAGTACCGTTGAGATAACGAAACTTCTTGTAACTTGGGCTATATCCTGTCTTGTAGTTGGGATCGGAGCCTTGTTCTTGCCTTGGCGTCAACTGGTTGGCATGGAGATTACACCCCGGCCATCCTACCAATTTGGTGGAGAACAACAGGAGTTTGTTGAGCCATATTTTGAACCGAGAGGATTCGAGGGTGGGTGGTTTGAGGGAGGCCGAATTGAAGTCGCATTTTTTATGGCTGCCATCGTTCTTGTCATCCATTCTCTGGCTCTTCGTTTTGCAAGCAATAGAGAACAGGCTACGTATGTATTAACCGTCGTTGCCATCGGCTGGACCTTAATCGCTACTGTTCAACTTCAGCGCGCCCTGATTGCAAACAGTAAATCCCTCAGTATAGCCGCTGATAATGACATTCAAATTGGGACGGAAATAGCATATTCTGATGATGAAAAAGGCAGTGGGTTACTCATGGACAATTCTATTGGACTGAGGGGGCGACCTGACCAAATTGTCATCATTGACGGGGAGTTTATTCCGGTTGAACAAAAGACTGGAAGAGTTCCTAAAAAGCCTCATGACTCTCATTCCATGCAAGTTTTGGCCTACGCTCACCTCATTGAAGCCACCACAGGGCGAAGCCCCCCCTATGGAATGCTTCGATATGGAGAAGAAAACCTGCACATTGTCAATTGGAATGATGATGCAAAGTCACAATTGATCGAGGCGATTCAAACCATCCAAGGAGTCATGGCCAACGGTGGTGCAAAACGAAACCACAATCGCCCAGGGAAATGTAAGAACTGTTCTCGCAGGTATGCATGCCCGGACCCTTTAACTCAGTGAAGCCATTAACGTGGGCCCCCTTGTGTTCACATACATGTACATGGGTACTCATGTACACACGGGCTTAACCAGTTCTGATGTATGTAGCAGCGACAGGATGAAACAGCAATATACACCAACATTGAGGCGACATCATGGAGTTGAGACCACTTGAAAATAAAGACATACTTGCCATTTGGAGTATCAATCAGGAAGGGCTCCCCGGTACGGGAGAAGTTTCTCACGATGAAATATCATCACTTCTTGGATTTGCCTCATATTCAGTTGGTTATTTCTTAGATGAAGAACTCCTTGGATTTGTGATTTGTATGCCCCCAAGAACTGAATATGGTAGTTTGAATTATGCATGGTTTAACCAACACTTTGAATCGTTTGTCTACGTTGATAGAATCGCTGTCTCTCAAAAGCATCGTAACAAGAGTATTGGGACGCAACTGTACAATCACGTCGTTGAATTCGCTTCACAAGGTGGTGTTCCTATAGCAGCTGAAGTAAGCCTCAAGCCCCCAAATCCTGGCTCGATGAGGTTTCACTCGCGATTCGCTTTTGATGAGGTCGGAGTGCTTCATCATGAGAACAAGTCGGTGACCATGCTCATGAGACATAGGACTCTCTAAATCCTAATTGCGGGGAGGCTTAGGAACAATCCTCAACCAAAGGATATTGCATGCATGTATTCGTGACGGTGATGAGAATGTTGAAATTGTCTTGAACAAATCCGAAGGTGCTTTCTCCCCAGCCGCGAGCTTTGACATCAAGTACCCATTCTCCTTCAGCGAATGTGGGATTGGGTTGGAGGCGATCTTCAAGAGGTGACGCATCAGCACTGACATCTTGCTCCCACACGATGTTGCCGTCCGCATCAGTAAGTGTTGCCCGAACATACCTGGTATTGTTGTCCGAAGGGAGGGTGTCCGAAAAAGAAAAACTGGCTTTGAAATAAATACGAACCTCTGTTGTTGATTCATCAACAATAAATGTAGACTTGTTCGTGAATTCATCAATACTGGCCACAGTAAAAGTATGAGCAATTTCAATTTTTGAATAATCCAAACTTTCGAATGCCTCGGGCCTCAAACTTTCAACCGTCTCTCTTGCGGCAATCAAACTAAGGCATCCAGACATGGAACAAAGCAACGCTGTTAGCAGCACTGCAAGTACTCGCCTTTGCCTCATCAAACCTTCCGAGGATGAAGGCCCCTATCAACTCCGCGACCGGAAGTTTCCGTTGATTTCAAGAGGATAAGGTTCCAGCACCTGTTGTCTGAATGAAGCGAGCACAAGGCCGAGCCACGGCGATGACGACCCCTATGAACGCTGACAGGCACTCAACCAAATCGTGCACCACAAGTGCTGCACTCAATGGCTCCGATTGGCAGATCTGCTCCACAAGCGCCACATTCTTCGGTTTCTTTAGCAGATTCCTTCTCGGCTTCGTCTTGCTTTCTTTGACGAGCGCTTCTGCGACGAACAGGTTTACGAGATTTAGCCTCTTTACGCTGTTCTTCTGCGGTCTTGGTTGATGCCGATAGAGGGAGGTCATCGTCTTCAAAGGTGAAGTTTGCAGTTGCTTCAGCAACCTCGTTTCCTGCAAGTGCAGAATCGGTGAGCGTCATGCCTACTGTGACCTTTTCGCCTGGAAGAACACCTTCCTCACCAGTAATCTCAAACAACCGTTCCCTTATTCCAGCATCGGATGCGCTCAGCTCACCATCGTCTGCTGCGAGAGAACGAAGTTCACCCTTTGAAGCGAGGATGGCGTCAATATCATGGTCAGGAGACTCATCACGGGATGATTTGAGAGTCGTAACAACCTGTGCGTTATAGGATTCAAGTTCTTCCTCAGTCATATCTTCAAGGGCGAGCTCATCGGCATAGCGGCGGTCATATGCAGCTTCAACTTCTGCTTCTGCAGCTTCAATATTGGTGTCCCATTCTTCCTCAAGATGCTCCTCATCAAAGCCAAATTCTTTGACGGTTTCAGCAAAGTTCTGTGTTCCTGTGACAATACGGTCTTCGTCCTCTTCGGGTAGCGCAATGGTCTCTTTAACAACTTCTTTGCGCTCCTTGCGTTCTCGGCGCTCAAAGTAAGAGGATACGTCCTGTTCTGCTCCACAGTAAGCACAGTTTTCCAGTAGGTCAGGAATTGATTCACCGCATTCACTGCATTCGTGGAATTGACTTCTTGCCTTCTTCAGATTGAACGAACAATGTGGACATATGTCTTCAACTCCTTCGAGTTCACCATCGCAAGCTGGACAATAGTCAAAGATGTCACGCTCAACCTCTTCCTCTCGTTCGCGGGTGAGAAGGACGGCTGCCACCAAGACGCCAATGAGAATCAAAGCTCCGATTCCAAAGAGTGTCATGGTCCCTGCATCGGAAGAAGATGCGCCTTCTGAACCGTCGTTGACTACCACTGTTGTGAAGGAACGAGTAAAAAGATCTGCAATACTGCTTTCACTTGGAATAAGGCGAACCGTGGTCATGGCCGCATCTGCAGTAAAGGTACATGATAACGAAACTCGCTGGTTGCGTTCTTCTACATTCACTGACAAGGTAGAGAGAAGGGTTCCTGTGCCGTCCTCGCAGGTAAAGTTGGCACTTCCAGTCTCCTGACTCGTCATGTTGATTGAGAGCGTGTATGATGAGCCATCCAGTAGAGGGCTTGTGGCTGGTTCATTCTCCGCATCAACAATGTTTAGAGATGAAAGTTCCCAATCCAACTTTAATTTAGAATCAACTTTTGCAAACGCAGTAAACTTGGAATTCGCCGAGTTTGCATCCCAACTATTTGTTGCAGCGACCCAATTTCCTGTGAGGTAGGCATCGTGTTCACCTAAAGTGGTGGGAAGGCTTGTCGTCCAAGTGAATACCTTTCCCTTTGCAAGATTGATGGTTGGAGATTGTCCATCTATGCCGTCAAAAGTGTATGCAATGTACCCGCTCACTCCAATGTCGCCGGTATTGGTGACCGTTATTCGCCATTCAACATCGTCTCCGGATTGAACGGTGCACGCAGTACAGAGTGGAGGATCTACATTAACATCGGGAATTGGGGACATCGTGAGCATGCCGGATGCCACATCGTTGTCGGTTGATTCTTGCTCAAACCCTGCTTCATTGAAAGGATTGATTCGTGCACTAACAATATGGTCGCCGTCCGGTAAAGCACCGATGGTTGAAACATTTAATTCGGCGGAAAACGCTTGTTCAGCATAGCCAGTTCCAATAATTTGGACCGTAAACGGAGCGCCCATGACAAGACCACCCAGTGGATTGTTGATTTCCAAGACCATGGGGATGTTGGCTGTACCTGTTCCGTTCGTACGAATCAATACGCCTGAAACGACCCATGGCCCCTCAAGCGCTCCATCGTCACTCTCTACTGTCAAATCGTCCTTGAAGGAGAGGTCCATCCGGCTTGAGACAAGCAATTGAAGCGAGGAGGTTTTTCCAGTCTCTGAAGCCTCGTAAATGGTGTTGTCAATGTCTGGAGTTACTTCAATCGTATGCGTTCCACTGCTTGGGGCGGTGATGGTCGTATTGACCCATGCCGATGAACCAGCAGTCAATGCGGGAGTTGAAAGGATAGCATCTGGAGATCCGGGAACTACGAGTGATAGATTGCTTGAAGGAGCATCGATGGTGCCTGAATTCAATACGAGAGAGGATACTTCCACCGTATCGCCGGAGTAAATCGGTTGCGATTGATCGATGAAGAGCGTATCAATGCGGAGATTGGGGAGGCCTTGAACGGTAAATTCCTTGTTGAACTGAACGGGGGTGTCTCCATTTGCACTGTATTCAAACCAAACCTTCTGAACGCCTTCGGTCAATCCGTTCCAGGTTACGCTGACTGTTTCTGTTTGTTCACCGAAAATTGTAATCTCGTCTTGAAGAAGACGATTTTGTGAGGAAATAGAATTCTTGTAAAAAGCTACTTGGACGTTAAAAGCGTCACTTTGGGCGCTGTTATAGAGACCAACTTGGATGTCCACCGAGCCCCCCATTACTGGGTTTTGAGGAGTGAGTGAGATTTGCGCTGCTGAGGATTGAACCCCACCGCTATCTGCCGCTTGAACGGAGAGTGGGATCAAACTAACCAATAACAAGGCAACGATGATGGCGGCCTTCGGCGTTCTCTGCATAGATTCCCCTTACACATGCAAAGCACTTGAACCCATCTCTCCTTGACCCGATTATGGGCATGCCTTAGGTCCTAAATCAAAGGGCGGGAAGGTTGCATGGAAGCCGGATAAGGGTGAAGAAGATGAAAAGCGGGGGGAGGGTTGAAGGACAATCGCACCTCTCGTAAACGCATGGGGCGGAGTTGGCTAGGTATCTTGCTTGTTCTCGTTCTTCTTACTGGAACGGCCCCGCTGCCTTCACAGGAGGCGGCTTTTCTCGACGAGGCGCCTCTCAAACCAATGGAAAGTGGGACGTCCGGCCTTACCATTGCGTTCTCAAACGGCCCATCTCAAGACCAAGAGGTGAATGGGTTGCTTACCTTAACGTTCAGCATCATTGGGACCGGGACACTTGATTCATTGATGATCGAGATTACCGATGATGACCTGTCTTCATCATCAGTGGATTGGAGCACTGTGATTAATCTCACTGAAACACCATGGATGTATCCGTTTGACAGTACCGATTACTCCAACGGCTCCTACACGATTCGTGCTGTTGGCTGGGACAGTGATGCAGAAGCCAATACCACGGCTCAATCAGGCTCGTTTAACATCACCAATCAGGTTCCTGAAATTACCATATTCACAGCACTAAATCCTGATGTGGGGGCTGGAAGTTCAATTTCAGACCGTGCATGGTATAACATTGCATCTACGGGCACCATCTCGTTCCGTTGGGGCGCAAACGATGACGATTTGAAACAAGCAACACTAACCACTGTACCGGGCCCAGGAACTCCAGCGACAGATGGACCAACATCGATTGCATATGGATGGGATTGGGCATCGGGGAATATGGCCGAAGGGACATGGTCCCCGCGCCTAACTGTTTACGACCAGTCCGGCCTTTCAAACACCTCCACCCTCCATATCGGAATTGACCGAACTGGACCAACGATGGGAGCCATCACCGTTGGCGACGGGTCTACATGGCACCAATCGGGAAGCGTTACGATCAGCAATCTCATGACCGCTGCTAATGATGGACAAGGGTCTGGAGTTTCAAGTGTCCAATACATGGTCGCTGGAGCCGCAACTTGGACAACAACAACCAGCAACTCGGTTACGCTCACATTCGCAGAAGGTAGCCACGAACTCATTGTTAGAGCCATTGACAGAGTCGGAAATGTTGGAGCGAATCAAACTATTAGTATCAACATCGATGAAACTGAACCGGTTCCTCTGGGATGGACTGTTGACGAACTCACGACAAGCCGCATTGGGGCGGCCAATGTTTCGTTTGCAGCTGAAGACCTCGGCTCCGGCATGGACAATGTCTCATCCTACATCCAATATGGATTCGACTCAAATGGAGTTGGTCAAACACCTGACCTTTCTGGACGTTGGTTGAACTTGGGTGTTAACGGACTCGACGGGCAAATTGGGCTCTCAAGTTGGGTGACAAAATCGCGCCAACACATTATGCTCAGAGCCTTCCTTCAAGATGAAGCCGGAAACACATACCTTACCGAAGCAACATCGTTCCAGATCTTACCGGGATTGGATTTGTACTGGAATGCAAGCCAAACGAATCTTGACCGACTCGTCGTTCGCCCGGGTGAACAAAATGGTAACATCACCATTACGAGCGTGCTTGAATCAAATCAGGACTATCCTGGCAGTGTTATCGTTCGGTTGGAATCTGCGCCTGCGGACCGCTCATCAAACGTACAATGGACGGTTATGGAAACTCGTAACCTTCCGTTAGGGGCGCTCTCAAACAGCACTGAAACCATCACTTGGCAGTACACTGTTCCAAGTTCAGGACAATTTGATTTGCGCTTGGTCATCGATTTTGCAAATGTCATTGATGAATATGATGAAGGGAACAATGCAAACTATCTGGTCGTCACTGGAGCTTCATTGGATGCTCCAGGAACCGTACCGTCTTTTGCTCCATCATTGTTGTTGATTGTTCTCGTTGGATTTGGATTGTCCTTACTCCAGCGAAAGACAAGGGATTGAAAAGAGAAGGGTTACACGGCCAATCATGCGCCAGTCCTTACCACGGGTACCAAAAGACCGCATCGCGGTCATCATTGGAGCCAAAGGGGCGACAGCAAAATCGATTCACCGCGCTGCAGGGTGTAAGGAGTTCAACATAGACTCTGATAGCGGAGACATTGAGGTTTTGTGGGGTGAAGTCGGCTCTTACGACCCGGTTAAAGCCATGAAATTACCAGATGTGGTCAAGGCTATAGGACGGGGGATGGCTCCAAATGCCGCAGTTAAACTCTTGGAAGACAACCACTTCTTTGAACTCGTTGACCTCCGTGATTTCGTTGGCAAGCGCTCCAATCAACAACGTCGTATTCGTGCAAGAATCATTGGAAGGGAAGGGAAAATTCGTAAACTCATTGAAAACTTGACACAAACCCAAATCAGTATTTACAACTCCACGGTTGTTCTGGTTGGCGAAGAGGGCGGATTGTATTCTGCACGGCACGCGATTGAAATGCTGGCCGGTGGTTCCGAACATGGTAGTGTCATCAGTTTCCTGGAACGGGACCGGAAAAGAGCTCGCCTTGAATCAAAATCGCTTGATGCATTTGAAGAACGAGAGGATACCCAGCGACCATCTACTGGCTTTGACAGCCTCGTCCCTGGCCTTGCTGAGGTCTCGGACCGACGTCATCGCCGTATGCGTGCTGCTCAAGTTGACCCGGAAGACGATGACGCTGTTACCGACATGATGGAACTTGCAGAAGACGAAAACGTCCAATGGGAAGAAGAATGATCAATGTTCCGACTCGGGAAGTTCAATTTGGTTGACATGAGCTAAGTCCATGTTGAGAACTTCATACATTGCTTCTGCAAGATTCACATCAAGATTGTTTTTCACACCCCATTCAACAAGTCTCGTGACGTCCCTAACAAGGAATTCTTGAGATTTCGGATGGCTGTCAACAACTCCTTGCCCAACATCGATAACTTTGGCTCTTCCATCATGCCAGAGAATGTTGTAAGGTGAAAAATCCCCGTGGACAAGTTTCCCTTTCTGCCAAGATACGGCAAGGAACTCAATCAAATCATCATAGACCGATTGCGGGTCGTCGATCAAAACGTCCCGAAGTTTCGGAGATGGAGCAGTCTCAGTACCGATGTAATCCATAATGAGGACATTTTTGTGAATGCCTCGTGGTAGAGGCACATTGAGGCCCCATCTTGCTAAGCGAGTTAAATTACGGTGCTCTTTACGAACCCACACTTCCACCAAGTCCCGATGTTTTCTTCTCAAACCAGTAAAACGTGGGTCGCCCTCAATATACTGAACAAGGTTCTTGAATACTGCATTTGATGTGTGGAAAATTTTGACCGCAACCGGCTCTCCTGACAGACTTGTTCCATGGAATACATGCGCTTCTTTCCCACGCGCTACAGGGAAATCCAAGGTATCAATAACGCCCGTTTTCATGAGTTTGTAAAGTGCCATGAGCGTCAAACGGTCAAAGACCTGATCAAAGACTCGGCGGTCCACCCAATCGAAGGTACCCGTTCCCATAGCGCCCTGGATTTTCTCTTCAATATCTCGGAACATTGAGTTGTAACGCTCTTCTTTCATCCAAGCGTATTTTCTGGAACCCTCGTCCAAGTCCCGAATAAATTCACCTTGCTCGTATCGCTCAAAATCCGAATCTAAGCGCTGTTCTTTGGACTGCTGCTTCCCTTTTTTGGGTTGCCTCCGTTTTCGGGATTGACGTCTTGCGAGTTCTTCCCAATCATCGTCCTTTGCCATGCTGGCACCTCATCGGATCGTTTCATGCAAACAATGCATCGACATCCTCGTCATCGTCCTTGTCATCGTCATCACCCTCATCTTCGGGGAATTCTTCAACGGGAGCACTTGCCACGGGTTCAGGTTCTGAGCCCTCGGTTGTCTCTTCTTCATCGAATAAATCGTCGCCATCGCCATCGTCTGCGAAGAGGTCGTCACTGTCATCATCGTCTGCGAAAAGGTCGTCTGATTCTTCTTCTTGAACCTCAGTGGCTGATGGGGTTCCTGTTGAACTGAACAAATCGTCGTGCTCATCATCATCATCGTAGCG
>MDTC01127404.1_pt1 | contig 22587 bp, 38 predicted proteins | sample 811181 | NCBI WGS metagenome assembly MDTC01 (sample SAMN05326644, study PRJNA326480) | marine metagenome | isolation source: seawater | place: Pacific Ocean: North | collected 2011 | reverse complement strand
TTTACCGAGGTTTACAAGGGAAACTTGGTTGCCTTGCCTAATCGCTCTGATGCCTTGCACTCTGTACTTGATACCGAGGTCGGGTTTGACTTCGACTTTAGCCAAGTCGAGGAAGCTGAACTTGTTCCTGTCGAGGCAGTCGAGCAAGCAACCGAGGCAGAGCTAGTCGGTGCAAATATCAATGGCGAAGTTCCTGCCGAGATTTACGGAGATGATCCTTTCTAATAGAAAGGGTTAGCCCCTCTAATAAAACCCCGCCCTTCGGAAAGGCGGGGTTTTTTATTTGACAGGATTTGGCGTTAAATAAGATTTATGCTTAATATTACCCCGCCTTCTAGACGCGTCGTAACTCACTGACCATCAGTAAGTTGCGCGGGGGCGGCTGCAGCTGAGTCGCAACTTACTCGTAATGAGGGACTTACAACTATTTTTACTTTTTACGCCTTTTCCTGAAAAAAAACCCGGAAAAAAAAGAAAAGCAGTCTTTAAGTATTTTAACATTTTATAAAAAAAAGGGTTGACTTAACCCCACAACCTGTCATAATCATAACCATGAACGATACGAAAACTGAAAACTCTCTTAAAGATTTTAACGACCTTGAATTTGGTGATCACCCTAGCGGTAGTGGTGGTGTAAGAGCCTATCTTGAATTTGGCCCTGTAGAAACGCAAGGCGAAAACGAAGGTAAGCATCGCTATGCAATCTCCGTCGTTGCCAACAAAAATGGAAATGGTAGTTACTACGGCAATGTAGAAGATGACGAATATGAAGTTGGAATGTTTCATCATGGAGCATGGATACCCCTTTCTGTCGGGGACGATGTTCTCGGTTGGCAGTCTCCTGCTCAAGTTAGCAAGCACATGAGAGATGCTCAACTTAACGACTTCGCTTGGGTTACCCTCCTCCATAGCTTAAGAAATGAGCATCGTGAGGAATTAGGGCTTGACACTTAATCCAATTTTTGAGAGAATACAATCATGATATTAAACAACGAAAAACAGATAGCTCACTTCCGATTACTAACCCTTCACAAAATGCTCAAGCTAGAAATTCTAGGTATGCACCGCAGGGGACAATCGGCTTATTCAATCATTAAACAAGAGACAGGTCTTAAAGGCTCAAAACAAAAGGTATTTGACCAACTCACAGATTTAATCAATAATAACTAAACGAAAGGAAAAAACAATGGAACAAAAAGAATTCTCATTTGTACAAAAAGCTAACGCAGTTAAGGCTTATCAGCCAATGGCAATCAACCGCAAGGGAGACAAACTTTGGTTCTCTTATTATAATGCGGTAGGTTCTGCAATAACTGCATATTATGATTATGCTACTCGCTCATTCAAGCAAGTAGTCGAGGGCAAGCAATACGGAGATGGGGTTGCAATACGCAATCTTGTCGCCAAGCCCGTAGTGGAAGGCATTTTAGGTAAGTAGGTTATCGTTGATGTTGAATAGCCCCTCGCCCTTCGGAAAGGCGGGGGGCTTTTTCATGTCCTTGTAAAACGCGTCGTAAGTCGTTGACCATGAGTAAGTTGCAAGCGAGCCGCTGCCGCCGGGCCGCAACTTACTGACTACCAGCAACTTACAACTATTTTCATATTACGCAAAAAAAAGCTTGCAATCCCCTTGCAATCTGTCAGTATATAGGAATGCAAAGAATAATTAAAATCCTAATGGACCGCGACGGGCTTTCCCGTGAAGAGGCGGAAGATCAACTTACCGCATTTAATTCCGAAATGTGGCTTGATGTTGGGCAAGGCGGAGATCTTTTTGAATGGGAAGAATCCTTTACAAGTGAATTTGGTTTGGAGCCTGACTTTTTTGAAGATTTAGTACTTTAAAGCTTGCAATTACAAAAAAAATCCATTAGATTAAAAGCATGATTAAACAAACATTACTTACTTCAGGAAACGCAAAAATCGTAAAGGGTGAAAAGCTCGGTTACCTAACTAAAGGAATTCATCTTGCCCCAGCTAACTTGTCGGGCTATGAAACTTGCCGTTGGCGTTCAAAGGGTTGCACAATGGCTTGCCTAAACACGGCGGGTCGTGGACAAATGCAAAACACGCAAGACTCTAGGATTGCAAAGACTAAACTTTTCTTTGAGCAACGCAATGATTTTCTTGCAAAGTTAACCAAGGAAATTACAAGCTCAATTAAGTCGGCAATCAAAAAAGGCATGAAAGCCGTTTTCCGTCCTAACCTTACAAGCGATATTGAATGGGAAAACATTGAAAATGAGCAAGGCGAAACAATTTTCCAAAAGTTTCCCGAAACTCAATTTTACGATTACACCAAGTCATTTGCAAGAATGAAGGCTTTTCTTAATGGTGAATTGCCAAGCAACTATCATTTGACTTTCAGCCGTTCAGAACACAACGAAAAAATTGCTAAACTTGTTTTGTCAATGGGTGGCAATGTCGCAGTAGTCTTTCGCAATCAACTCCCCGAAACTTGGAATGGGTTTGAAGTTGTAGATGGCGACGAATCCGATTTGCGTTTTCTTGACAAGCAAGGTGTCGTTGTCGGGCTTATAGAAAAAGGCATGGCGAAAAAAGATGAGACGGGCTTTGTTCAAGAGGGAATTGACTCTTGACATTTAGTCAAAACCTAACTATTATTGCATCATGGATTATTACGAATCAGCCGAAGACATTGTTATAACTCAAGATCGAGCCTTGCAAGAATTAGCGAGGCACGGCATCACAACAAATGAAGACATCGTTCAATTTTTTGACGACATGGGGCAAAAAGATAATTATGATGCTCAGGCAGTCTTGATGTGGCTTGGGTACTAAGTCACTGACTATCAGTAACTTGCAGGCGGGCCGCAACCGCCGGCTCGCAACTTACTGACTATCAGACAGTTGCAACGCAAAAAAAGGGTTGACATTACCCTAGATTCTGTCAGAATGAAATCATGAAACATTCAGAAAGTGGAACTCGGAAAGTGTTAAAACAAATGAAGAAATGCCCTGATATTGTAGAGATACGCCAAACGGCAAGTGGCTACATGATAATGGCAAAGAATGGCGAGCAATACTTAGCTCATATGTCAGCAAGAGCATTTCATCCTTTGCGTCGTTGGCTTAAAAACAACACATCACTAAAATCACTAAAATTCTAAATAAAATAAAAAATGACAATATTCACACATATTTTCTTGACATTCCCTACTGCCTTTGCATGGACTTTGGCAGTAATAGAGCTTCTTTGTAAGTAGCACCCTAAGTCCCTGACTACGAGTAAGTTGCGCAGGGGCCGCAGCCGCCGGCCCGCAACTTACTGACTACCAGTAACTTACGACTCATTTTAAAGAAAATGCTTGACATTTAGAAACTGCACTATACTCTTATTATTATGACTAAACTACAGATAGACCTAATCGCTAAAGCAATCAACAGGCAACTTAATGCCTCACAGAATTCACTTAATCCGCCTCAGTACCACTTGATAGAGTTAACGGAAGACATAGCCCGTGCAATCAAGAAAACATACCACGGATTTGACGAGGAAGATTTTATTAAAAAAAGTACCGAATAGGCTTGCAATTCCACCTTACCCATGCTACTTTGTATGTATGAAAGTTAAGGTAAGAATTCCAATGAGTCGGCAAGCATGGAGTAAGTCCACTCCTCACAAACGCAAGAACAAGATTCTCCCTCGCAAGGCAAAGCACAAAAAAGTTGCTTTCGAGGGTTGACATTTAACAACAACTAACTTAGATTATTATTATGGAAAATCAAAAAAGAGAACTCACCGAAGATGAACGCATTTCTATTATCAAAGCGATAGTGGAGAAGGTTAAGACCAACGGAGTCAAGGTCAATGCCGAAGGGCAAGCCCTTATTGACGAACTCAAGGCAGAGCAAGCCACAGAGGAAATCGTTGTAGAGCATGGGCTACTCAACACCACCGACAAGGATGTTGCAGATGAAGTCGAAAAGCTCGATTCAATCGAGGAAGATGTCGATTTCGATGCTGACGAAAATGAGGTTGACATGAACTTGCTTTCCCCTAGCATGAGGGAGGTTATGCAATGATTAAGATTCTTCAAAACGCAAATCTTCCACAATGGTTTTCCATAGAGATTACCGACAAACTCGGATTCATGGACATCGTGGACGAAGTAAAAGGCAAGGCAATGGCAATTAGAGTTGCGAAAAGGCTTGCCAAAAAGGAAGACATCAAGCATATTAACATAGACGGATTCATAGCAGAAACGGAGGACTTATAAAATGGAAGATATATGGAACACACCCACTCTTGAAAGATTTCAAGTTGTTGCAATTCACAGAGAAACAGGCAAGCCACAATTCGCCACGATACCTGCACCCTCACAAGAGGACGCAGACGATTTCGTTGCAGATATAGAACCCGATTGGATCGTCATTAGAAAGGGCGATAGGTGATTACATCACAAGCGGAACTTGAGAAAGATAATCCTTATGTGCTAACCTCAATTAACCGCAGACCAATATTTATGCACAAAAACAATCCAATATATAAACCCAAAGATGGCGACAGAATTGTTTCGATAGATTGCGTACTAGCTAACGAAGATAGATTGTTTGAAGTAACCGAAGAACTAGGCTTGCCACCCCAACACGGAGTGTTTGAATTACAAGCATAAAATACGCTAATAACTCAAATAATAAAACGATGGAATTTTTCTTGTATTTAGGCTTGACTTGTGCCGTGATAGCGTTTATTAATCTCGCTCCGTAAGTGACTGACTATCAGTAAGTTGCGCGGGGGCGGCAGGAGATTGCTTGCAACTTACTCATAAGCAACGATTTACGATATAAATTAATCGAAAAAAAGATGCAATAGGGGTTGACATAATGCATATTATATATTACTTTATATGTATTAACGATAACCATTAATCTTAAAAAACATTATGAAAAAAGTTTATCTCGCAATGGAAGTCCAAGCACTAACTACAGAAACCCGAGGCATGTGCCAAATCCCTACTTATACTATTAGCCAAAAAGTACGTGATCGGTTGCGTTGGAGTTATGGCAAATTTTCCAAGGCAACTCATGTTATTGACATCAAGGCAGGATCGACTGCAACTACTGCTAGACAAAGGCTTTCAAGTCATCACTCTAGCTATGGCACGAATCAATCTTACGGATTAGCACTCGATGCAGATTCCGTTATCTATGAGAAAGAGTTCAAAAACTATCTTACTAGAGAGCAAAAAGTAATTAACACAATTAGGTTGTTTGCCCTCAAGCTAGAGGAAACAGGAAAGTATATTGTTAACTTGCACCATGCTCCCGCAGAGCATAAAAACTCGAATCCCGATCCTTACGAAAAAGGTATTGATAAAACACTACTTAAATTCTTGGGAAAGACTTTATCCGAAAAAGTTTGCGGTGGTAAGCATTTGCCATATAACAAAAGGGTTCTTCAGAGAAATCTTGAATTGCTTGAGAAAATCAAAAAGGATATTGAGGTTTCTAAATCCAATATTAAAGAGATCGAAACTAATTCTAAAGAATTCATGCAAAATATCTCTGATGCAATGAATCCTTCAACTGATGATATTGATGGTATGTTTCCGAGATATGCACTCTATGCATGTAAGACAGGTTACCGCAGACGCATGAGTGCATGACGCAAAGCCTTGACCTGCAGTAACTTGCAGGCGAGGCGCACCCGCCGGCCCGCAACTTACTCAGTACCAACAACTTACGAAGTTAATTTTATTTGAAAAAAAGTGCGATTAGGGGTTGACTTTTCACTCCGGCTATTCTATATTGTAAGCATGAATAATGATACAACATACAACGGATGGAAAAATCACGCCACTTGGAATGTCGCTCTTTGGATCGGTGGAGACGAGGGGCTTTACAACTTCGCTAAGGAGTTTACTTGTTACCAAGACTTCCGAGACGGACTCCGCGAAGTTTCGGGAGATAGTGCAATCGGACACGAAACCCCCGACGGTGTCTCTTGGAGAGATTCGGCTCTCGACCTTGACGAACTCAACGAAAGTTGCTTTGACTCAGACGAAGAAAATTAAAAAAAAAGCTTGCAATTAGCTAAAACCTAGTCATTATATACTTATGAATAAAACAGAAATGCTTAACGAAATCGCCTTCCTTCACGAAACCCTCATCAACCGCAATGAGTTTATGACTCAGGCGGATAAGGTTGCCATTCGCAACGAGATTGGGGATCTGCAGGATAGAGTCGCCCTTCTCGATTTCACCGACGAGGGCGAGGACATTGACTTCGGGCATCACTCCGAATGGGAGTGACCTAAGTCCCTGACCCTCAGTAAGTTGCGGCGGGGCCGCAGCCGCCGGCGCGCAACTTACCCATCATCAACAACTTACAACATTTGCGCCTATAACATAAACCGCCGGATTTGTCAAGTCTTTTATTAAAAAAAGAAAATGCGGATTGCATAAAAAAAATTTGACATTAACCCTAAACTAGTTTAGATTGTACTTATGATTAAAACAGAATTAAAAGAAAATTTTACTAACGCTCTGAGATTCCACGATTGGTTTTTCGATTTTTCCGATGACCATTCGGTTTGGACTCGTGGTCGTGATGAGAAAAAATCTCTTGTCGCAATGGGCAAGCAACTTGTTAACTCCGAAGAAATGACTTCGGGACAAGTCGCTAACCTTTGGAATGAATTTGCTCCTGAGCGTTTCCGAGTTTCAGGTAATCACTTTGAGCCAACTCCAAAAAAACCTTCGAGACGCTTTATCAATCGTCCTCCCCGTCCTTCGATTCGTGAAGTTGTAACCCTCAAAAAAGAATTGGGTTGCACAAGCTCCGAAGCAAATTTTCGTTTGACTTTCGGAGTCGAACCCTCCGAGACTGAGCGAGAAATTGCCGAGAGCAATGGTGGTCGCTTCATTCTTCATTTTCCTTCCCATCCTGAAATTTGGGAATGGGTGTAAAAAAGAGTTGACACTTCACATTATTTTTTAGAGAATAGCGTCATAATGAAAAACAGAGCAGAAGAACTCACCGAAATTATTAACGCCAACGAAGAAGCCGCCGAGCTTGGTTGTTCTACCTCACGGGGCTTGGTCATTCAGGCTCTCGCTGAACTCGACGACATCGAGTGGCACGCTTGCATGCTCCGTGATCAAGAGTGGCAAGACCAAATGGCGTAAGCCTTTGGTCATCAGTAAGTTGCGGCGGGGCCGCAGCCGCCGGCGCGCAACTTACCCCACATCAACGACTTACGACATTCGCGCCATTAACATATTTGCCGGAGCTTGTCAAGCTTTTTAGTAAAAAACTTTTTTTCTTTTTTGCTTGTAATTTCACAAAAAAAGCCTTAGATTTAGGTATGATTAAAAATGATAAACAAGTAAACGGCTTCATTGCCAAAGTTAACATCGTTGACCGGAAAACCGGTGACATCATTCAAAAGAATGTAATGATGAAATGCGAACACCACGCATCAATTGAAGATCTCAACCGGGATCTTGCCAAGTTCGGATTGCCACGCAAGTTCGAGTTAGTTGAATGGATTGCATAAAAAGCTTGCAATTTAAAACCGATCTGCTAATCTTAAAAGATAATGGAAACTCTAATTATCATATCAATTGTGGCACTCTATAACACTATAAAAGACTAAAAAAATGATTACAATTAAAAGACATCCTAACTTAAACAATTGGCTAGAAATCCGTTTCTTTTCTCAACTCATCGACCAAGTAACAGGTCGAGCACAGGCAGTGCGAATTGCAGAGCGTGTCGCTAGACAAAACAAAGGAGCAAAAATTTACGACTTGACCCTTGACAATTAAAGAAAAAAGACTTATATTTTTAGTATAGTTTAAATCAACCTTAGAAAAGAAAAAAATGGAAAATCTCACAAAACGCCAAATCGTCGAAAACATCGCAGAAGGTAGCAACCTGTCCCAAAACGCAATTCGGGCAGTAGTCCAAGCTACCATCGACCAAATTCAAGAAGGTCTTGCTCGTGGTCAAAATGTCGAGTTTCGCAACTTCGGAGTATTCGAGCAACAAGTGCGTGAAGAGCGAATTGGTCGCAACCCTGCACAACCCGAGATCGACATCGTTATTCCTCGCCAAAGAGTAATCAAGTTTAAAGCGGGCAAAGTCCTCAAGTCTCAACTACAATCCTAAAACAGAAAGGAAAAGAAATCATGTACATTCTTAAATCAATTCTTAACAAAGCGGGAGCCGTTTGGCAAGTCGAATCAATCGCAATGACAAAGAGAGACGCGGAGCGCCTTTTGAAGCGTCGCCTCAAAGCTAACGACGGCAGTCGTCGCTACGGGCTCTTCCCCTCGAGCTAGGCAGGGGGAGCGTTGACCTTTTCGCCCAAAAGCACCCCCCCCGTTTTTTGGATTTCAAACCAAGTCTGATCTCAGAGATCAGCCGGGGGGCCTATTTCTCAATCTCCCGGGAATTTCAAATATTATAAAGTGTATTATATTATATAAAAAATGGAAGACGACAAGGAAATAGTAGAAATAAAACACAAAATAGATGCTAATCTTATTTTAGGTTTATATAAAGAAGCACAAAAAGAAAAAGGGAAAAAGCGTCAGGATATATTAGATAAGGCCGCGATTCTAAAAAATCACATAGGAAAATATATTGCTATAAAAAATTCAAAATAAGTGTATAATAATAACATGGACATCGAAATCGACTTATTCAAAACTATAGAGGCAGATCTTTTTGGTACTGAAACTGAGATCTCTAACGAAGCATGGGCTAAAGAAGAGAAAACCGGAAAGACTTTAAACAAACCTTTTAGAACGCCAAGCGGCCCAAAAAAGTTTTCTGTTTATGTAAAGAACGAGAAGGGTAATGTTGTAAAAGTTAATTTTGGTGACCCAAACATGGAAATTAAAAGAGATGACCCTCAGCGCCGCAAAAGTTTTCGTGCCCGTCATAATTGTGAAAATCCCGGCCCCAAATGGAAGGCTCGCTATTGGTCATGCAAACAATGGCGTGCAGGAAAAAAGGTTGAAGGTTCTGAAGAAGAAAAAGAAGAAAAGGCTGAGAAAAGCGAAGCTGGCAAACCGGGCCTTTGGGAAAATATTCGCAGGAAAAAGCAAAGAATGGGTAAAGATTACAGACCCGCTAAGCCCGGTGATAAAGATTATCCTGATGAAAAATCTCTAAAGAAAGCGCAAAAGTCTTCTAAAGAGAAAAAAGAAAAAGAAAAGAAGTCTTAATCTTTTTTACAATTTTGTTTTGCGGTTTGTAAAAAAATCGCTTTACATTTAGAGCTCATTTCCGTAACAGACTCTATAGCAATTAATTCTAATTTGTAAAGATCAAAAACTGTTGCAAGATCTCCTAAGTATTCAATTTCTACTTCTATTTGTATTTGGATACCTCTTTTATTATCAGAGACATTATAAGAGCTGGAAAATTCAGAGCATATGTTTTTTAAAGAGTTTATCACTTTTTAATTTTTTTATACTTAGATTCTTTTTTTATTAAATTAAAAACAATTAATTCATTGCCTTCCCGTATAGCTTCCGCTGCATTTTTACCATTTAATTCTTTTCTGGGTTTATTTAACCAGCAAGTTGCATCATAAGTTCCATACATTTTGGATAAGCAATCCATTATTTCAAAAAAAGTCACTACAATATATTACACAAAAATAAATCTAAGTGTATTCTTTATAAGAATGGGCAATAAAAAAACTCCCAAATTTACAATTCCACAGATACCTCAAAAAATCGTTGTTAACTGTGAGAAACTAGATGAGAAACAACTCCACTTTCTCTCAAAGTCATTACATGAAAAGACTAAAATATTATTCATTAATGGCCCCGCCGGATCAAGTAAAACATATATGGCTGTTTACTCTGCTCTTAGACTTTTAAGCGGTAATGACGATTTAGACTTGTTATATGTGAGAACCGTCATAGAAAGCGCAGATAAAGGTTTGGGTGCATTACCCGGAGATCTTCAAGAAAAATTTAATCCATATATGGCACCTTTAAATGATAAGCTAGAAGAAATGCTTCCAAAAAATACTACAGATAAGCAGTACCTTTTATCTGAGGGCAGAGTTTCTGCATTGCCTATAAATTTCATAAGAGGGGCCAGCTGGAAAGACAAAATAGTAATTGCTGATGAAGCCCAAAATTTCACCTTTAAAGAACTCACTACATTGATTACTAGAATTGGAGATGGCACAAAGATATTTATTTGTGGAGATTCAATGCAAAGCGATATTAATGGGAAAAGTGGTTTTACAGAGATGTGCAATTTATTCAATGACTATAAAAGCAAACAAAAAGGAATAGAATATTTTGAATTCACAGAAGACGATATAAAGCGGAGCAAACTTCTTAAGTTTATTATCTCGAAGTTAAATTCTCCAAAAAAAGTGTAAAATAATAGTATGATAGAATTTTATAATGTTCGTAAGCGTAAAAAAGTCCAAATCGCAGATGAAGACGTTGAAAAACGTGTTCTCGAGAGCAAAACAAAATCAGGCACAACTCGTCTTAGGTACGCATTTGCCGCCGTTGATGATGACGGAACTAAAATGTTAAAGTTTTGCAAAAAAGAAGATTACGATAATTTTAACTAATGCCTCTTTTGGAGGTCATAGCTTATTGTGTGGCAGCCCTAGCGTCTTCAGGAGCAACTCTAGGGGCTGTTTGGCTGCGCCATAAGCTAAGTAAAGATTCTAAGTGCGGCGCGATTGAAAAAGAAGCAAAGCATAATGAAAATGTTTACACTGCCCTTCACTATACAATGGAAGAGATGGGTGGAGACCGAGCTTATGTCATGGAATTCCATAACGGCATACATTATTTTTCTGGTAGAAGTCAACAGAAGTTTAGTTGCTCTTATGAAATAGTAGAGGAAGGTATAAGTTCAGAAGCACAAAACTCTCAAGATCATAAAGTTTCAAATTATCACAAATACATTAAAGAGTTAGTAGATAATGAAAAATTTGCTTACGAAAATATAAATTCTTTAGAAGACCACATCTTCTCAAATTTATTAAAACACAAAGGGGTTAAGGGAATATATAATGTTCCCATAAAAACTTTAAATGGTAAAATAATTGGCATTCTTGGCGTAGATTATGTAAGACCTATCACTAAAGGGTTTATGAAAAATTTAGAAGAGGATGTTCAGCAATTTATGAAAAGACAAGCGAGAGTGATTGCGGGCTATCTTTTATAATTGAATTTTATTATAAAATTTGTTATATTATAAGGTATGAACTGTGATTATTGTAGCTCTTGCGGCGGTAAAGTAGAATACCTTTTAAATAAACCAAACTTTTGTCCGAGTTGCGGTGCGCCTATGAGAGGTGGATCGGCAGTAGGGCATAAAGCTCCCACTCCTATTCGAAGGGCCCCTGTCAAAGCTGACCCTGTAGTAGACGACCCCGAAGGAACCGATGTTAATTATGTTCCAGCTCTAAGGGGACTTCAATATGAAATTGATCAAAGCGGGGGAGGCATAGGGAGGAACCATGGGACTATAGGAGATTTATTTAAAAGCGCTAATCCCGGAGATTCTTCAATGGAAACCGTATCCCCTCAAAAACCACAGGCGTCTCCGAAGGCCACGGCTAGTAAAAAAAGCGCTCCACCTACAAATAAGCCTAATGTTATGCCTGATGCGATCAAGCAAAGCATGAAGGAATGCGGGAGCTCTGCAGATACTCCTGTGGATGTCGACTAAGAAAAATAAAAAAACTAAAAAATCTGAACCTCCGGAAAAACTCTTCACTTACGAAGAGAAATCTGCAGAGATAGATAAGGAACTTGCCAAGAGAAAGCCTAAATGGTTTCTTAACTCTATAACATGGTTTGATTTTGAAGATGTGTGTCAAATCATAAGAGCGCATATTTACCAGAAATGGGATCAATGGGATCAGTCTAGACCACTAGAGCCGTGGGCTAATAGGATTATATCCAATCAGATTAAAAACATTCTTAGAAATCATTATAGTAATTTTGTAAGGCCTTGCTTAAATTGCCCCTTTAATCAAACCGAAAATGCTAACCCTTCAAAGATAGGATCTTTATGTGGTTTCACCCCTTCAGGAATGCAAGACTCTTCTTGTCCTTTATATGCAAAATGGGAAAAAACAAAAAAATCTGCATATGATATAAAAATGGCCGTAACAATAGAATCTGAGCAAGGTTCAGTTATGCAAATTACTCAAGATGTTTTTAATATAGATCATGCTACTCATAAACTTCATGTAGAAATGCAAAAAGTATTGCCCGTTAAGCAATACCATATTTACGAGATGCTATTTGTTCAGCATATGGATGAGGAAGATGTTGCAAAAGCCCTCGGCTATAAAAGTAATGAAAAAGGAAGGAAAGCGGGCTATAAACAAATTAAGAATTTAAGAAAAAAATTTAAAGACCAAGCAATCATTTTAATAAAAAAACTAGACATTTGCATATGAAATTATCTGACGATCAAAAAAAATTCATAGAAGAAAACCACTCTAAAATTCCGGACTTGATAGAATTAACCCGGAGGGTATTTGACGACGACGAGATAGATGGCCGCAGTAAAGAAGGTAGGGCTGTTAGAAAATACTGTGTGGATAATAAAATAGATTTCAAAACTACCAAGCACAAAAAAGTAAAAAGCATAACCTTAAGCGATGAGCAAAAAGAATTTTGCTTAGAGTATGCTAGAGACGGCATGAATGCCTATCAAATTGCTGCAGTTTTATTCCCAGATGATAATATTACCCCTTTAAGCAGGGAGACTTTAGATATTACTAACTTTCTAAATGAAAATGGGCCTGAGGGTCAAATTAGCGAACCTACAGGTTTTAGGTTTGAATATATCCCTCCTAAAACTTCTACTATATTGGTTAATAAAGTTAATGAAGTTACAAGTGAAGATTGGCAGCCTAATAAACTTTCAATTGCCCAAAGAGAATGTATAGATTCTTTAAAGCGATATCTTGCGTCTCCTAGGTTTGTCCAGACTATAGGCGGATATTTGGAGGTTAATGATAGAGAGTTATTTGAGGCAGAGTTTATAAGAGCTATACATGATAAACCTGATCTAACAACCGATGAAGTTAATTTATATATTAATGTTTGTATTGATTATATTAATTTAAAACATATTCAAAAGGCAATGAATAAATTGGATAAAATGTTTGATGAGGCCGAGAGCCAGCAAGAAATGACAGTTCGTCTTGCGGAACTCCTAAAAACTAAAAGCGACGAATACAATCAATGCGAAAAACGAATGGAATCGTTAATTCAAAAACTTCAAGGAGATAGAGCAAAAAGAATTAGTGCTGAAAGAGATAAATTTGCGTCTATACTTTCTTTAGTTCAAATATTTCAGGACGAAGAAGAAAGAAAGAGAATGATCCGAATAGCCAAAATGCAACAAGAAGCAGTAAAAGCAGAAGCCAAGCGTTTTGAAGAAATGCCAGAGTGGAAAGCTAGAATCTTAGGCATAGGCAACGAAGAAATTTTATGAAGAAAATAATTGTAACTGGCGTAACTGGTCAAGACGGAAGTCACATGGTTGACTATCTGATTGATTTATTCACTCAAGAGTTTGGTAAGACAGACTTTAAAATATATGGAGCAGTAAGAAGGCTAAGCGTAAAGAACCATGACAACATCCTACACTTGCAAGATAACCCATATTTTGAATTAATAAATATGGATCTTAATGATGCGCATAGCATAAGAGATATTGTTTTAGATATCCAACCTGATTATTTTATTAATTTCGCAGCTCAATCATTTGTTTCAGGAAGTTGGGATTACCCCATCCAGACTTGGGATACGGACACGAATGCAGTGCTTCATATACTAGAGTCGATTCGAAGATTCGCCCCAAAATGCCGCTTTTATAATGCAGGATCTTCTGAAGAGTTTGGGGATACTATATCAAGTGTTCAAGATGAGTATCATCCCCTTAGACCTCAATCTCCATATGGAGCAGCAAAGTGTGCCGCTAGACACTTAGTAAGAGTTTATAGAGAATCTTATGGATTATATGCCGTACAAGGTTGGCTCTTTAACCACGAAGGAACTAGAAGAGGATTAGATTTTGTAACTAGAAAAATCTCACATAATATTGCAAAACTTAAAATAGCTTTAGAAAATAATAAAAGTGTTCCTGTACTATCATTAGGGAATTTAGAAGCAAAAAGAGACTGGAGTGATGCAGAGGACTTTATGTCTGGAGTATGGGCTATGCTTACTCAACAAGAGCCCAAGAATTACGTACTTGCAAGTGGAGAGACTCACAGCATAAGAGAATTTCTTGAAGAATGCCTAAAGGTGGCAAAAATAGATTTTGAAAAAGAAGGAGAAGGAGAAGAAGAGAAATATTACTTATCAAACTCTGCCCGCAATCTAGTAGTCAAAATAGATCCTCAGTTTTATCGTCCTGCTGAAGTCCATCTTTTATGCGGAGATCCGTCTATTGCAGAGAAAGAGTTAAATTGGAAAAGAAAAACCGACTTCGAAGGACTCGTAAAAAAAATGTATAAACATGACTATGCATTACTTTCTCAATGAATTCTTCATCCAAATACATTTGCAAAGAATGCGGAAAAGAATTTAAGTCCGAAAGGTCTCTTCACGCGCATTTTAAAAAACACAACTTAACTGTCGCAGAGTATTATACTAAATTCTACCCAAGGTATAACAAGCTTACAGGGGAGCCTTTACCATTTAAAAATAAGGCGGATTATTTTAGCGATTATTTTTCAACCTACCAACAGATGATCAAATGGTGCAATGCGTCTGATCCTATAGAAGTAAAAGAGTATTTGGGGCAAAGGCTAAAAGACCGCATTAAACATAAGGGTTTAGAGTATGGGCCTTCTCATTTAGACATGAGAACAAAGAAGTTGCCTCCTATAACTTTTTATAAAAAAATATACGGTAGCTACTCAAAAGCTTGTGAAGAATGTGGAGTAGAGCCTTTATATAATAAATCTCTACCTGCAGATTTTTGGAAACCTAATAAAGAAATAGAAGACTTAGATATTTTTATAGATACAAGAGAACAACAGCCTTTGGAGTTTAATAACTCTACAAGCATGAAATTAGATTTCGGGGACTATACAATAGGCGGAGATCATTATGATTATACTTATATAGATAGAAAAAGCGAGAGTGACTTTAAAGGAACATTAGGTATAGGCTTTGAGAGATTTAAAAAAGAGCTAGATAGATGTAGGGAATTCAATAGTTATTTATATATAGTAATAGAGAGTGATATAAAGAAAATATATAAGAACAACAATTTCGGGCCACATAAAGCTAATCTTGCGTATATTTTTGTAAATATGCGCAACTTGATAAAAGACTATCCACGAAGATGTCAATTTATATTTACTGGCAGTAGAGAGAAATCTATTGAATTAATACCTAAACTTTTGTATCATGGTAAAAGGCTATGGCAAGTAGATATGCAATACTTTTTAGATTTAAAACAATATGAAGATAAAAGCTAACATACATGATGCAGTTCATAATCCTGCTTCATTAAGACCTTCTCTAACTATAGATAAATCGGATATCGAAGGGGCAGGAGATGGATTATTTTGTACTGAATTTATCGGTAAAGGATTCCCCATATGTGAATATAAAGGGGATATGCTTTCGCAAAATGGTATGGTAGAGAGAGCAAACCAAGGAGCCGCCGCGTACTTTTTAGATTTAGGAGATCCAGCCATGGCTGGTCTTAATGGAGAGCTTTTTATCTCCATTGATGCTCACCCTGAAAATGCAAACGAAATAGGATATGGGGGTTTTGCCAACGATCTCTACACAGATTACCCTAAAGACATATTAGATTTAATAAAAGAACAACAGAAAGAGACAATTAAGTTTAGAGATGGTAGTAGTGATTACATTAATTCCATAGACTGGAATAAGAAATTACCAAAAGAAGATAGAAGAAAAGTTAAAAAACTCCTAAAGCCTCTTGTGAGAGCAACAGTTAATCTTCAGGAAACTTATGCCTCCCATGGGTACAATGCGATTTACCATAGGCTAAAAGGACTTCCTTCTTTCTTGTTGATGTCTATTAAGGATATATATCCCGGAGATGAGATACTTGTGCCTTATGGACCTAAGTATTGGGAAGTAGTTAAAAATAGAAATAAAAAAAGTGAACAAAAAGCAAATACAAAAGATTAAAGAAATCGTCGGGTACAATTCTGATCTTCCTGAGCACAAACGCTTATTGCGTAGGCTGAAGAAAGAATATCAAAAACTACCTAAAGATAAAAAGGTGAATTTGATAGAAGATTTAAAAAAAACCTTTGGTGAATCAGAATGAGTTGGGATTCTGTAGGCTCCCATATAAAAACCAATAAGGATACCCATATCAATGATATCCTCTTGGAGAAAGAAGGTTTTCTAGAAGACGCAGAGGCAAAGATACTTCTTTATAAGTTTCTTAGGGAAAATATAACTTTCTCTGTTGATCTTTTAAGTGGAGTTAAGTTATTTCCTTTTCAACATATGGCTATCAAGTCTATGTTTGAAGTAGATTATTTCTTAGGTATTTGGTCTCGAGGAATGTCCAAATCATTCACTACAGGCATCTATGCCTATATGGATGCAATCCTCAATCAAGGAGTTGAGATTGGAATAATTTCAAAATCCTTTAGGCAGTCTAAGCTTATTTTTAAAAAGATTGAAGATATTGCTAATAAACCTGCTGCTAGATATTTGTCCCAGTGTATTACAAAAACATCAAAAACGAATGACCAATGGACCATGGAAATTGGTCAGTCGCGCATCCATGCGCTACCTTTGGGAGATGGTGAAAAGCTTCGTGGTTTTAGATTCCAAAGGATAATTATAGATGAGATGTTACTCATGCCTGAGCGCATATATAATGAGGTTATTGTTCCTTTCCTTTCGGTAGTTGAGAATCCAACAGAGAGGGAAGATATGGCAAAGGCGGAGGATGCATTAATCGCCGCAGGAAAGATGAAAGAGGAGGATAGGTATATATGGCCAAACAATAAGCTCATAATGCTATCTTCTGCGAGTTATAAGTTCGAATATTTATATAAGCTCTATGCGCAGTTTGAGGGGCTTATAGATGGCACTCTCCCAAGTAAAGGCGATACTGCAAGAAGAGCTATAATGAAGTTTAGCTACGATTGTGCTCCAGAAGCTCTATACGACCAAAATCTTATTAATCAGGCCAAAGCGAGTATGAGCGAATCTCAATTTGGCAGAGAGTTCGGAGCTATTTTTACTGATGACAGCAGTGGGTACTTTAAGATATCTACTATGGCTAAATGTACAATACCAGAAGGTCAAGAGCCCAGTATAGAAGTAAAAGGAGTAGATTCTGACAAATACATTATATCCTTCGACCCCAGCTGGGCCGAGAGTGAGAGCTCAGATGATTTTGCTATTCAGGTCTTTAAGATGAATGATGATACCGAAACAGGAACACTGGTTCATGCGTATGCCGTACCCGGAGCAAAACTCAAAGATCATATAAATTATTTTCATTATCTTCTAGACAATTTTAATATTGTGGGGATCGTAGGAGACTATAACGGTGGAGTTCAGTTTATAAATGCTGCAAATGAAAGCTCTTTATTTAAAAAGTCTAATATTAAAATAAAAACAATAGAAGCCGATTTATGTAAGCCTGAGAGCTATCAGAGTGACTTATTGCAAATGAAAAGGGAATACAATATATCCGAAAGACATTATTGCATATTAAGAAAGCCTACATCTCAGTGGATAAGACAAGCTAACGAATTGTTGCAATCTAACTTTGACCATAGAAGAATATGGTTCGCCTCGAGGGCGTCTGGAGATAATTATACCAGTCAAACTCGTAAGAAAATTCCTATTTCAAAGTTGCAATTTATATCTCATGAATCTTACGAAGAGAAGCAGTCAGACGCTGCGAAAATGATAGATTTCGTTGAGCATCAAGAGGATATGATTAATGTAACTAAAAGTCAATGTGCTTTGATTCAGATCACCACCTCCTCGACAGGAACTCAAACATTTGATTTGCCACAAGAACTCAAACGTCAAACTGGTAGGGACAAAGCCAGAAAAGACTGTTATTCTGCTTTGGTGCTGGGAAACTGGTTTACAAAAGTTTATTATGATATGAACCGCGCTAAACAAGCGGCTGTGACTTCAAGTTTTACTCCGTTCATGATATAAAACTAAAAGTCTAAAGTAGACTTTTACAACTTTACATAGACTTTCAATAGACTTTTGGGGTACTTTAGTGTATGATATAACATCATGCCTCAGAAAAGAAAATATACAAAAAAATCTAAATACTGGAATCAGTTTGATCCTCAAAAAAAAGATCTAGAGGATATTCTTACTCCAGACGGCAGGCCTTTACATGAAGTCGTTGCGTCTCACGGAGAGGCTTATTACGAGGCTGTAGCCAGCTCTTACACTAGACATGCTACCACTGGCAACCGAGGCGCTTCTACCCGAAGTAGATCAAATGCGGCAGCGACAAATGATTACCAAGCCAGATTTGCAAATATTTCCAATGGGATGTTGCCATGGGCAAACACGGGCTCTTATATTACCGTTCAAGACGCTATACTATTATGTCAAAAGGCATATTGTAATATAGCTATATTTAGGAATGCTTTAGACATTATGGCGGAGTTTGCGAACTCTGAAATATACCTAGAAGGTGGGACAGAAAAATCCAGAGAGTTTTTATATAAGTGGTTTGATAAAGTTAGACTTTGGGATTTAAAAGATCAATATTTCAGAGAATACTATAGAAGCGGAAATGTATTTATGTACCGCTTGGATGGTAAGTTCTCTACAGAAGATTTAGCTAAAATGACTACGGTTTATGGATCTGCAGAGGATCGATATCCTTGGAATACAAAAAGCTTTAGAACCTTTGGTCTTAAAAAGGGAACTCTGCCTGTTAAGTATGTAATGCTTAATCCTTATGATATTATTGCCACCAGAGCTCTCACTTTTTATTATGGCAGGTATTTTAAAATTTTAAGTGAATATGAAATTGAATCTCTTAAGGATCCAAAAACAGATCATGATAAAGAAATTTTTGAAAGCCTACCTCCAGATATAAGAAAAAAAATAAAAAATAATGAATACTCTCAGGATGGGGTTCAAATGCTTCTTGATCCCGGGAGATTAATCTATTCTTTTTACAAAAAACAAGATTACGAGCCCTTTGCTATACCTTTCGGCTTTTCAGTTTTAGATGATATTAACTGGAAAATTGAACTAAAGAAAATGGACCAAGCTATAACTCGTACTGTAGAAAATGTTATCTTGCTTATAACAATGGGGAATGAGCCAGATAAAGGAGGCGTGAATCCTGTAAACTTTCAAGCAATGCAGTCTTTATTTAAAAATGAAAGCGTTGGTAGAGTTTTAATTTCGGATTATACCACGAAGGCTAATTTTGTAATACCTGATTTAAATAAAGTTCTTGGCCCTGAGAAATATGAAATTGTCAACAATGACATTAGAGAGGGCTTGCAAAACATTATTGTTGGTGAAGAAAAGTTTTCTAATAAGCAGATAAAAGCGGAAATATTCTTTGAGAGGTTAAGAGAAGCGAGGCAAGCTTTTCTCAGCGATTTCCTGCAGCCTCAAATTAAAATGGTCTGTCAAGCCATGGGATTCAGGAAGTTTCCCAAAGCTAAGTTCACAGATAAAGATATTAAAGACGAAGTTCAATTCCATCGAGTTACAACTCGCCTCATGGAACTAGGAGTACTTACCCCGCAACAAGGAGTCGAAGCGATGGAAACAGGAATACTACCCCGAGCATCTGAGCTTGACGAAGCTCAAGAGGGTTATGTAGAATCTAGATCTAAAGGATACTACAATCCATTGGTTGGAGGCGTACCAACAGTAGAGGCTCCGGGAGCTCCTTTAGAAAGAGATATGAAGGAGAAAATCGCAGAAGAACAGGTCTACAATAGAAGAGAAGGTCCTATTCCAGAAGGACAGTCTCCAGATATAACAAATACTCCGCAAGAGCAGGGCAGACCTCAAGGAGCTACAGCCCAAATGTACAGTAGGAATGGTATACAAAATACCGTATACGCTACCGAACAACTTCTTAAAACTATAGAGGCAAAAATGAAAGAGCAATACAATATAAAAAGAATGTCTAAGCAAAAAAAGGAGCTTGCATCTAAACTTTGTGAGAATATTGTAAGCGCTAAAGAAATTAATGAATGGGAGACTTCTGCCCTAGAATGCATAGAAGATATAGAAAAGATGGCTTTTTTACAGTCACTTCCAGAAATCGGAGAGATTGCAGCCGCCCATGATTTGGGCTTTTACCCTGCCGCTTTATTATATCATAGTAAAAATCTCGAGGACAAAGAATAGTAATTAGTGTATAATACTACGAAAACTTTTTATCATGAATAACAATACCAACTATAACGAATTTGAAAGCCAAGTAAAAATCGAAGGATCTTCTGCAGAGGTAGAGATTACAAAAACTCTCAACTGGGAAGAAGTTCCTAGTGAAAATCGCGATGAATACACTGGCGAAGCAAAGACAAAAAAGCAGTGGGAAAAGATCGACAAGAAAGAGTTGGATCGAGACACTAAGAAGGAAAAAGAGGAGCATGAAAAGGACGCCGTAAAAGATGATCAGTCCAAGATTAAAAAGCTCAAGAAAGGCAAGCCATCCGAAAAGAAAAGTGTTGAAGAGCATGATTTAAAAAAGGATGAAGAGTTAGATAAAGAAGACAAGACCAAGATCGAAAAAGCCGCAATGATAAAGAAGGCTATGACGAAACCCATGGTAAAAAAGGCTATGACGAAACCCATGGTAAAAAAGGCTATGACGAAGCCTATGGCTACTACTAAGAAAGCTAACACTAGTTGTGCTGAAGAGTCAGAAGCAGAGCTGTCTGAAAAGCAGAAAAAACTTCCTCCTGCTATTCAAAAATCTATTTTAGAAAAGCAAAAAAAGTCCGGAGATAACGACAAAAAAGAAGACTCCAAGAAAGATGCAGAGAAAGATAAAGCGGCAATGAAAGACGCGGAGAAAGATAAAGCTGCAATGAAAAAGAAGGCGAAAGCTTCCTACGATGATCTGTGGGACAACTATGCCGCAGAGCGCTATAATAAAAAAAAAGAAGTGAGCTAAAAAATAGCGATTTCCTTGATCCAGAGCGACGGTCTTTCCCCGTTGTTAATTGCAAGAATGTAGCAGCAGCTGTAAGTACTTGGGGCATGTACAAAGGCCCTATGAGTTTTGAGACATTTAAGCGCAAACTAACTGCTCGTGCTAAAAAATTAGGGTGCGAAGGTTCTCTCCCTAAAACTTGGAAAGAAAAAGATAAATAAATTTAAATTTTTTTCATTATTATCATATAATATATGATATATGCAAGAAATCTTGTCTTTACCTTTAGGATATAAAACATGCGCTACGGAAGTTAATAAACACGATTTGCCGTATAGCAGCATGGCTGCGGAGATGGAGTCTAAAAGACTTTTAAAATTTTTTGGCGCAAAGAGTTCTCCTGTCGGTTTATGCATTCATGAAGAGAGCATAACAGACTCTTTTAAATGCCTAGCAAAAGCCCTAAAGATACAACAAGAAGATAAAGAAACTGTATTTTTTCCTTGCATAACATCAGGGGAAATATTGCTAGAAGCAATAAAAACCTTTTGTTTTTTTATCCCTGCAAAAAATGTGCTCCAGCATATATTTAGTATAGCGCCTAACTCTTTTTATACCCATCTGACAGAAGAAGAAAAAATAGTCGCAGACATAAAAATATTAAACTCCATGGATAAAGTTCTGGTTTCCGAAGGACATCCCTACCAAGACCTTATTGACGCTCCTCTAGTGAAAGCTAGTTATAACGATTTTATATTTAATTTATCTGCTGAAAAATGTATTTAAAAAAAATTTCTTATATAATAGCTTCTCGAAATGATAACTATTGCGGAGACTCAATAGGAAGACTTCAAACTACATTAAACCACACTGGGAGTATACTAAAATCTCATGGGGTTTTGGAAGACTCTGAAATAATTTTAACAGACTGGGCATCTCCTGAAACTAATAGTCCTCTCAGGAATACATTAAGACTAAATGAAGAGACGAGATCTATATTAAGAATTGCAGAAGTTCCCTTTGACATTGCTAAAAGATATCAAAAAGACTCTCCTTTTTCTGAGGTTCACGCAATGAATGTTGGATTCAGGAAAAGTAATGGAAAATTTTTTGCAAGAATAGATCAAGATACTTTAATTGGAAATAGATTTGTAAAATGGTTCTATGAAGATTTTTACAAAAATTACGAGCAAGATCCAAAAATAAAAGTCGCTTTTTCAGGTCGCAGAAATTTAAGTAAAAATCAAAGCTTAGAATATCAAAGGTGGGTTTTTGACGAAAGCAAATCTCATTCTGTAGAAATCTGCCATCCGAATAATTATTATTCTAGAATTTTGCCTAATAAAAAACACATGTTCATGTTTTACGGGGGTGCCGTAGGAATAATGATAGTAGAGAGAGATTTATTTTTAAAAGAAAAAGGTTTTAATGAAGATTTTATATACATGAACAATATGGATACAGAGTTTATG
>MDTC01264272.1_pt1 | contig 22595 bp, 21 predicted proteins | sample 811181 | NCBI WGS metagenome assembly MDTC01 (sample SAMN05326644, study PRJNA326480) | marine metagenome | isolation source: seawater | place: Pacific Ocean: North | collected 2011 | reverse complement strand
ATTTACCATTAAAGAGAGTCTTGGGTTTGTTTTAAAAAAATTAAGATTATTTTCTATAAATCTCCAATAAAGACCATCAACCACATCACACCATTCCCCCTTTTTATAGTTAGACATTCTAAGCATATAGCTAGAGCCGCAAATATATGGTTTTGTAGAAAAGATACCGCCGTCAGCAAAAGTTCCCATTCCATAAACATTTGGTACCATCACCCAATCTGCTGAGTCTATATACATTTCCATAAACCATTTATGAATAGCATTAGGATCAATACCGGATAGATTCATTAAATTTGAAATAATCATTAAGCGATTAATATGATGAGTGTAGCCAAGGCTAATGGATTCCTTAATCGCACCGTCTAAGGGAGGTATACCAGTCTCACCTGTATACCAAGATTCTGATAATTCTTTTTTATGATTCCAAAAATTTTGTTGCTTATATTGAGGCATATTGTCCCAGTAAACACCCATTATGAATTCTCTCCAACCAAGAACTTGTCTTATAAAACCCTCAACAGAGTTAATAGGTATCACATCCTTTGATTCAAAATATTTTTTCTCAACTTCACTTATACATTCAAGCGGATCAAGTAAGCCTGAATTGAAATATGGAGACAGTAGAGAATGAAACATAAAAGCGCTATCTTTATTAATTGCGTCCTGAAAAGACCCAAAATGAGGCAAGTATTTATCAACAAATATACTAAATTGATCCCAGGCATCTTTATGAGTAACAGCCCAGTTGAAATTTTCAAGATCACCATGAGATAGATTAAAAATCTCCTCGACCTCTATCATCACCTCAAGAGTAATTTGGTCTGTAATAATGTTATTTCTATTAGGAATATCTGATTTAAGTTTAGAAATGCTTTGCCTATTTTCCTTATCAAAGTTCCATTTACCACCTATGGGCTTAGAGTTTTCATCCATAAGAATATTAAACTTCTTTCTTAGCCATCTATAATAAAATTCTTGAATTGTTGATTTTTTATCTTTTGCCCAATATTTATAATCCTTATCGGTAGTAATAAACTTGTTATCTTCAAAAATTTCTAGATTTACCTCTGAGGACTGACAAAAATACATCAAGTCTTTTAAAGTTTTATATTCCGATGGCTTTGAAACATAAAGAGATGAAAAGGGATCTTTTGAATGCAAGCTAGAGAGATAATTTATTAGGTTAGATGGGTTTTTAGATATTTTTTTGTGTTTAATATTTTTATATTGAATTTGTTCAATAAAATGTCTGAAAGAACTAATTTGATATACTAACTTATGCTTATGATGTGCAATCTCATAAAAACTATCATGAGGTTCGTACATAAGCAGTAGGTTCTGACCATCTAAGTGCTCAAAGACTTTATTATTCTTTGATAACTGGTCTGGAAAAATTAATAATAATGATTGCATAATCTTTTAATTTACCAAAATTAATAGAAACGAGGTACTAAATTTATAATTTATAAAAAGATTATGTCTTAACTTCTGTCCAAAGGTATTAATAACTCTCTAACTTTTTGACCATTTAAGTCTTTTAATTCAATTAGATATTCTTTTTTTTCAGTATCAATAGTTATCAAACCATAGTTTTCACCTGAATACATGTCACCAATCATTGCATCATCAACTTCTTTTGGTCTTCCAATGAATTTTGATGGTGATAATGCCTTGTTAAGAGATGATGATGTAATTTCAAATAAATTATCTTCTTTATATATTGAACCCTGATGTCTATCACCCGAAACAATTAGTACTGGAATTTTTGATTGTTTTAATAATGTCTTCATTCTTAGATGTTCATGAGGAAAATTAGACCATTTTTCAAACCTATGAGATGTTGCCAATAACTGAATTGATGATGAAATAATTACTAAGTCTGCTTTCTTGTTAATAGTTTCCTTTAACCAAGTCCATTGCTTATTACCCAATATTGTTGAACTAGGATCTAAATTTTTTTTATAAGTAGAATTAATACCAATTGTTTTATTTAAATTTGATCTAAAGTATCTAGTATCTAGCAATATTAAATTCACTATGAATCCATCAATATTAATAAATTTATTTGTGTATATTCCCTCTCTTTTTCGTCTCGAATCATTTAATGAAATATTCCAAAAGTCTAAATATAATTGTTGGGCTTGTTTTTTTAGAGGATACGATCCTCCGCCATCATTTATTCCATAATCGTGATCATCCCAAATTACGTTAAGATCTTTTTCATAAAGCCAATTAGGAATCATTTTTTTCTGATCAGCATATGCTTTTTTCATTTTAACTAATTTTCCTGAGGCAACATCTCCGTAAACATTATCACCAAGAAAAATAAATGAATTAATATTTTCATTTTTAATAGCTTTCCATATAGGTTGCGGATAATCTTGGTCAAGGCAAGAGCCAAAAGCAATTTTATAAGTCTCAGCTGTGGTAAAATTTGATGCTATTAATGCAACAATACATATAAAAGTTATAGAATAATTTTTCATTTAACAAGTATAGCAATTATAAGATGCAAAGAGTTTTAAGTTTAATTTTGATTACCATCATTTTAGTCTCATGCGGGGATAAAGATAATAATGACAAAATTAGATTAAGCTCATTAATAGAGCCTAATTTTTCATTTACGTTTGATTTTTTTGAATGCTCTATTAATAAGAATTCTTCTTTGATAGACCTAGAATCATTCTTTTCTAAAAATATCGATACTTACAAAAAAATTACAGATAATACAATAAAACTTTCTATTCTTTTCCCAGAAAATAATACAAATGTAAGTGAATTTATTATAGCTATTGAGTCTAACAATAACTATGACACTCTTAAAAGCTTTGTAGACCAGATTCATATCGATAAATTTAATAATATTGCTACATGTAAATTCATTATTAATCAAAATAATGGATTCAATATTCTAGAATATAATAAAAAATCTAATTCAGATTTTATCATCACCGAGGTCTTGATCTGTAAATATAATCAAAACTACAATTATGGTAGTTTTCAAATAACCATTACCAAATTTTTAAATTATATTCAGAAATTAGACATACCTTATTCTTTAAGATATGTTGATAATAAATCTATCAATGAATTTATTTGGATAAATTCTTTTCATGACATTAACTATAAAAAAATGCTAATTGATAACTGGATTCAGGAAGACGAAGCCCTAGAGATAAAGGATGAGTTCATAGAAAATGCTACATGTATAGAATCAAATGTATATAAGTCCTATCAGTTATTTTAATTACTACTAATTTTAAGAATATTAAGTAATTAATAATTTTTTTTATTATAATTCATTAATCGCGGGTATCGTATAATGGCTATTATAAGAGGTTTCCAACCTTTTGATGAGAGTTCGATCCTCTCTACCCGCTCCAGACATAAATTATCCTCCATAAAAAAAGCAGGCTTTTGAACCTGCTTTTAGCGACCTAGGGGATATGAATTGTAGAGGACATTCAAAGGTCTATATCTATATGACAGAAGTTAATGAAAAAAGTTCAAAGTATTTTAAAATAATATAAATAAAAAAACCAAAAATTAAACCAGCACCTAATGGTAGCTCTTTTTTAAAGTCTTTAAGATTAAAAAACATTATTGCCAATGTTGATAAAGATCCCAACATAACTATCAATGCAATTAAGAGTGGTCCAACAATTGATCCAATTCCTCCAAGAAGAATAAAATCACCTCCACCAATGCCTTCTTCTTTTTTAAAAAGCTTGTATACAAAATTAATAAACCAAAGAAAAAAATACCCTGTAATAAAACCTATCAGTGATAAAAAAGTATTTGAAAAATTTAATAAACCATGACCCTCTATTAAAATTATCTCAAAGTATGCAGAAATAACAGCAATTATAATGATTAAAATATTCAGGTATATTGGTAAATAAAACTTCTTTAAATCACAGATCAAAATTACATAAAATATTGAAAATAATAAATATGTAATTATAGAAAGATAAGAAAATCCTTCAAAAAAATAAATACCAAATCCCGCCACTAGATGCGTAATTTCATGTATTAGATATTCTATTGAAATCGATTTATTACATGTTTTACATCTTCCACTTTGCAAAGTGTAACCCAGTATTGGTACCAAATTAATTAATGATATTTTTGCATTACAATTTATACAATAAGATCGAGGATAAAAGAGATTAACATTCGTATTCTCAAATTCCATCAAGATTAATCTATGAATTAAAACTGAACTAAAGCTACCAATTGATAAAAAAAAGATACATAAAAGAGTTAATAAAAATATATCCATCTAGGAATGATTATTTTTTAGTTATCCAAAAACATATAAATAACAAAATGATAGCTGGAACAGCATAAATTGAAATGACCATTAATTTATCAATCATATATTTCTCCTGAGGCAAAAGCATCTGGCCTTCTAAAGTCTCCATATCCATAATACATATTGTCCTTATACATTATGGTTTGAAGGCATGTTGCTGGATTTATAATTTTTATATTATATTTTAGTTTTAATAGCTGACTTTTTAACTCTGGATTAATAGACGATTCTATTTGAAGTAAATCAGGTTGCCACTGATGATGAATTCGCTTCGCACGATTTGCCTTTTCAAGATTCATATCGAAGTCAATTATATTAATAATTGATTGTAAGACAGCAGTAATTATTCTTGAACCTCCAGGACTACCTGTAGTGAAAAATAATTTTCCATTTTTCATTACTATCGTTGGTGTCATAGAGCTTAAAGGGCGTTTACCTGGTGCTATCTCATTGGCTTTTGCTCCGAGAAGGCCAAACTGATTAGCCACCCCTGGAGCAGCAGCAAAATCATCCATTTCATTATTCATTAAAATACCAGTATCTTTTATAACAACCCCAGATCCAAATGTGGAATTAAGTGTATATGTTGAAGAAATGGCATTACCATGTTTGTCAACAACTGAAAAATGGGTAGTCTCATCACCCTCATTATCAATAAATGTTCCTGGATAAATTTCTGATGAGGGTGTAACAGTACCAATATTTATATTTTTATTAATTTTTTTGGCATAATCTTTACTGATGATATTTGATACAGGTACCTCATAATAATCCGGATCTCCTAAATACTTGGATCTATCTGCATACGCATATTTCATAGTTTCTGTTAGAAGATTGATATATTCAGATGAGTTATGTTTATATTGAGAAAGATCATAGTCTTCAAGAATATTTAACATTTGAATAATATGGACGCCACCAGACGAGGGAGGCCCCATTGTTATAATTTCAGTATCTCTATAAGAAGACTTTAAAGGATCCCTCCAAATTGGTTGGTAATTGCTTAGATCTTCTTTTGAGATCAATCCCCCATTCAATTCCATTTGAGTACTTATATTTTGAGCAACTGATCCCTTATAAAAACCATCTCGACCATGCTTAGCTATTAATCTAAGTGTTCTTGCTAGATCTTTCTGAATTAATTTTTGATTTTTAATATTTGAGTTATATTTTTGAAATATTTTTTTTGTATCTGGATAAAAAGATAATTTTGATTCATATTTTATCAACATATCTGAGAGATATGGAGTTATTTTGAAGCCATTTTCAGCATAAAAAATAGCATCCTCTAATAGAGAACTCCACTCTAATGATCCAAACCTTGAATGAACTTCCCAAAGACCTGCTACAGTTCCCGGAACACCGCTAGCAAGATAACCAAATGTAGACAGTTTTTTGTTATTAAGTTTACCTTGTGAATTTAAGTACATACTCTTAAATGCTTTAGCTGGTGCCTTTTCTCTATAATCAATTGAAAATTCTGCATCTAAAGAAGCGTCATGCATCACCATAAAGCCTCCACCACCAATATTTCCAGCCCTAGGAAGAACTACTGCTAATGTGAAGCCAATTGCAATAGCAGCATCATAGGCATTACCTCCATTATTAAGAATTTTTTCACCCACTGCTGTAGCTAAAAAATGCTGTGTTGTTACCATGCCATTTTTACTAGTAGCTATATTTTTTTGAGCAGGCACATAATTATTTGGATTAACAGTACCTATTGGTTCATATGACTGGGCTAATACGTTTAAAGAGCATAGGCAAAATATAAAATACAAACTGTAGCGCATGATAAAAACTCTCAATATAAAATATACTAAATGTTATGTTTAGCTATAATAACTTTTTTAAATATAAATTATATACATATCAAAAATGAATGACTTCTTTCAAGAGATACTTAATAAGCATACTGCGCCTGGTCAAATGTTTGAAACCAAAGAGGTTATTAACAAATCAGGAATAAAATTTAATGAATATATCAATTTCCCAGATAGCATCAGAGGTTATTTGGATTTTGCTCTGCTACATGCAGAAAAAGAATGTTTGGTATATGAAGATGAAAGATATACCTATAAAGAAGTATTTGAAAAAAGTGCCCAGACAGGAAATGCTTTAATCAGCCAGGGTATAAAAAAAGGAGACAGAGTAGCTATATGTATGCAAAATAATCCTGAGTTTATTTTTGCATATTTGGGAATAGTTGGTGTTGGAGCAGTTTGTGTTCCTCTTAATTCTTGGTGGGTACCTTCAGAAGTTATATATGGCTTAGAACATTCAGACGCAAAAATTTTATTTGCAGATCAAAAGAGAATGCAAGGCTTGGATTCGCTTATTGCTGTAAAAAAAATTATCACAACCTATACGCCTGACCCCTCATATGAATCTTTTTCAGAGTTTATTAAAGATCAACCGATATCTTTCCCTGAAACTAAAATTAGTAGAGATGATCATGCAACTATTTACTATACATCTGGCTCTACAGGTAATCCTAAAGGAGTTTTATCATCACAAAAAGCAGTAATTGCAACTTTATTTAGTTGGGCGTGCTTTTCTTCTGTAATGAAGGAGATTGATTCTCAAAAAGACCCTAATAGTTCTGCTTTACTTGATACTGCTTCTGCAATTTTGCTTTGTGTGCCTCTTTTCCATGTTACAGGTAGCCATGCAGGTATGTTTATGTCTATTTTGGTAGGTCGCAAGATTGTTATGATGAAAAAATGGGATGCAGGTGATGCACTAAAACTCATTGAGCAAGAAAAGATAACTGATATTACCGGCGTTCCAACTCAAACATGGGAATTACTAAACCACCCCGAAAGATTAAAATATGACTTAACATCTTTAAAAACCCTCGGAGCTGGAGGTTCACCAAGGCCTGCAGAGCATGTTAAACAACTTGATTCAGAATTTGAGGCAAGGCCAGGCATAGGATACGGTCTTTCTGAGACAAATGCATTAGGTGCACTTGGAAGCGGTGATGAATATGTTAACCATCCTCAGTCCACTGGGAGAGTTGTACCGCCATTAACTGAAATTAAAATTATTGATGAAAATTGGAATGAACTGCAAGAAGGTGAGGTTGGAGAAATTGCCATTAAGTCTCTAGGTAACATGATTTGTTATTGGAAAAATCCTGAGGCAACAAAAGATTGTATGAGTGATGACGGTTGGTTTAAGTCAGGAGACCTTGGAAAATTTGAAGGCCCTTTTTTATATATTATGGATAGAGTTAAGGATATTGTTATCAGAGGTGGAGAAAATATTGCCTGTCCTGAGGTAGAGGCTGCTATTTATGAGCATAAAGATGTTCTTGAAGCAGTAGTATTTGGAATTCCAGATGAAAGACTTGGTGAGGTGCTGTGCTCAGCGATATATTTAAGAGAAGATTCGAACTTAACTATAGAGGAGCTTCAAGTATTTTTATCTTCTAGACTAGCTGCTTTCAAAATACCTATAAATATTAAATTTTTAGAATCGAACCTTCCTAAAGTAGGATCAGGTAAATTTGATAAACCAGCATTAAGAAAACAATATGCTGAAGAATTTTAATTCTAGAAATTACTGCATCTTTTTAAAAAAAAGAGTATAAATATCTAGAAATATATAAATTCAACTATTTATGTTGCAAAAAATATTAATTATCGAAGACGAGCCAGATATAAGACGAACTCTTGAATATAATATTTCTAGAGATGGTTATAATGTTGAGTGTGTCGCTTCTTTATCAGAGGCTAGAAAAAAGCTTGATTCTTCGACTTTTTCTCTAATATTGCTGGACTTAATGCTGCCAGATGGTTCAGGCTTAGATTTATGTAAAGAAATTAAATTACAAAATGACAAACCATTTACACCAATAATTATTCTTACAGCTAAAGATGATGAAGTTGATAGAGTGGTTGGTTTTGAACTTGGTGCTGACGATTATGTAACTAAGCCTTTTAGTGTCAGAGAACTTATATTAAGAATTAAAGCTGTATTAAAAAGGAGTGAAAGTAAAAAAGAAATCCTCGAAGTTCAAAGAAGATTCGGTGAACTCACTATGGATATAGAATCACATGAAGTTTTCGTAAATAATAAACAAGTTATCCTTACAGCTCTTGAATTTAAATTATTACGTCAATTAGTTGATAGGAGAGGTCGAGTTCAATCTAGAGATCAGTTACTTTCAGAGGTATGGGGATATAGCGCAGAAGTAACTACAAGAACTGTAGATACTCATATAAAAAGACTAAGAGAAAAGTTAGGCACCATGGGCAAATATGTCCAAACTATAAGAGGTGTCGGATATAAATTCTCAAGAATACCTGAATAGATTTATGGGAATCAGATCCCGAATTTTTTTAATCATTTTTGGGCTACTTACATTAAGTATTTCTATCACATATATCGTTGCAGAAAGAGATTTAGTTAATACATTAAAAATTCAAATAGTAAATGAGTTAGAAAAGCAAGCGAATCTCATGCTTACATCTGTTGATAACTTAAATAAGTTCAACTCAACAAAAGAAGCTGACTCAGCAGCAAACGAACTAGCCATTGCTTCAAATTCAAGAGTAACATTAATAAAAAATAATGGTGTTGTTATTGGAGATTCCGAGTTAAGTCTTGATGAATTAAGCTCAATTGATAATCATGGTAATAGAGAAGAGGTTATAGAAGCTCTTGAATCAAAAACCGGATGGTCTTCTAGATACAGCAGTACTCTTGATAAAGACTTAATATACTTTGCCATTCGAGACAAGCACGTTCCTGATCCTAATATTATTAGAATAGCTGTACCTTTAAATTATTTAGAAAACATTAAAAACTCCTTGAGTCTTTCACTTATTTTACTTTTTTTGGCAGTTTTCATAGTTTCTATTATTGCAAGTGGTGTAGCTGCTAATTACTTGTATTCAAATATTCAGGATTTAGCAAATGTTGCCTCAAGCATTTCAAAAGGTAAGTCCATAAAAGATGATATTAAATTATTGCCCACGCAAAGAGTTGATGAATTTGGAAGTGTTGCTAGGTCAATTTCACAGTTATCTGAGAATTTAAAAGACCAAATTAAGATTATTGCAAAGCAAAGGGATCAATTCGGACTCGTATTGGACGATTTGGGAGAGGGGATTATAGTAACCAATAGAAAGGGTGAGGTAGTTTTTACAAATGAGCAAGCTTCAATTATTTTAGATAAAGATAATTTATTAGATGATAATATTAAGAACTTTGATATTCCTGCGTTAAATTATTTATTTAAAAGAGTAAAAAATAAGAAAAGAGCTGATATTGAATTTGAAATTAATATTGATCGAAGAACAACAAAATGGGTCTTGGGATCAATGAATCAATCAAAAACGACTGGTCAATTTATTCTTGTTCTTCACGATATCACTCAATTAAGACAACTTAATTCAATGAGAAGAGATTTTATATCCAATCTATCTCATGAATTACGAACTCCTGTAAGTGTTATAAGAGCAAATTCTGAAACTTTACTTGACGGTGCACTAGATGATAAAAAAGAAGCTAAAGTATTTTCCAAGGCAATTCTTCATAATGCAGAAAGACTTTCATCTATGGTATCTGATCTTATTGATTTATCAAGAATAGACTATGGAGACCTTAAATTTAATATTTCTTCAATAGATTTTAGTAACTTTATAGAATCATTCATATCTTCTATGGAAAGTCTTGTAAAGAAAAAGAACATAAGACTATTATATAAACCAAATCATTCACATCTAATAAGAGCAGACACCCAAGCATTAGAAAGAGTAATGAATAATTTGGTTGATAATGCTTATAAATATTCACCCGAAAATTCAGTTATTGAAATAACGACATCAGAAAATAAAGAATTTATTAAAGTCATGGTTTCCGATACTGGAACTGGAATATCAGAAACAGATCAAGTATATATTTTCGATAGATTTTATAGAACAGCCTCTGCTAGAGCTTCAGAAAATCAAGGTAGTGGCCTCGGCTTAGCCATAGTAAAAAATCTAATTAACAACCTTAATGGTGAGGTTGGAGTTAATAAGAGACAAGAAGGGGGATCTATTTTTTGGTTTACATTACCTCTTGATAAGTAATAATTTATTTACTATTTCTTATTTATATATTAATATGTCACACAAATGTCACACAAATGTTGCATAATTGAAATAAGGAGTATTTAAATGATTATAAATTTTTGGAATAAATTTCACTCTTTTATGAAATCTGGAAGATTAAACAAGGTTATGAAGATATCAGGAATTAAATAAACCTCAATATTTAAAATATCTAAAATCAACTTCTTATAAGTAGTTATTCTTTAAATTAGTCTACAATAACACTCGTTATGATTAATTTTAAACTTTTAAAAAATACATTATTATCTTTTTTAATTTTGTCTGCTAGTTTGATTTCAATTCTTTTATTTTTTTCTATTTCTGATCAACCTATAATTAAAGAGATGACTAATTTAAATCTCAAAGAGCTTCAAAATAAATCTTCATCCATTCAAGTAAATGATTATTTAGTAGAAGAAAATAACCAACAAGAATTTAATTATAAGCTTGTTGGCATTAGATATGGTGAACAAGATTCATCTGTAATTGTAAAAAAAGGAAATAAAGAATCGCTAGTCATTATGGGAGATTACCTTGATAGTACATTTGAGCTAATAGAAGTCAACCAAAGTGATGCTTTGTTCCGTAATGGTCAAAAAATGTATAGAATTAATAAACATGAAGATAAATAAATATGAATAAGATTATTAACAAGTTTTTATTGGCAGCAATACTTTTTTTTGGAAATACTACTATAGTTCATTCTCAAGATTCATTTATACTTAACTATGAAGATGTTGACATCAAAAAAGTTACACAAGATATAGCTCAATTTTCAAAAAAAACAATTATTCTTGATCCTAGGGTGAAGGGAAAGATAACCATATACTCTAATGCTAATCTTAATAGAGATCAGGTATGGGATGTTTATTTAAGAACAATTCAAGTAAATGGTTTTAGTGCTATTACAGAAAATAGTTTTGTCAGAATTGTTCCAGAAAATGAGGCGACTAGAGATAATAGTGGTTTTTCATTGTCATCTGGAGATTATCAAACTCTAGTAATACCATTACTAAATAGATCTACTGATGAAGTTCTTCCAATGATTAAACCAATTACCGGTAGACAATCTCACTTATCAAGTATCTCTTCAATAAATTCATTATTAATTGTAGATAGAGTGAGCAATGTAAAACGAATAAATGATTTAGTTAAAAATCTGGACAAAAACAATGCCGCTAAAATTTCTATCATAAAACTTGAAAATCTTTCTTCGATTGAGGCTGTTAGAATATTAGACAAACTTAAGGCTCAAAATAATCCTACTTTAAATAAATTCATTGCTATACCATTTAACCCATCTAATTCTGTAATTGTTTCAGCAAATGAGTATGTAACTTCCAATATTCATGAGGCATTAAAATCTCTTGATGTTGATATTAGGTCTTCAGACTCAATTGATGTTATTTATCTTAAATATGCTAAATCTGCAGATATTGCAGCAATTTTAAACTCTATTTCAGGAAGCTTTACATCTGATGAAGACGGCATCCAGACGGTAATTACTCATCATGAAAAAACTAATTCATTAATAATATCTTCGGCTGAAACTAACTTGACAACAATCAGATCTATTATAGCTCAACTTGATATTAGAAGAGCTCAAGTTTTGGTAGAAGCTATTATAGTAGAACTTTCTGAGACTGCCGCTAAGAGTCTTGGTATAGAAACTATTTTTAATGGGTCTGATAAAAATAGTGTGCCCATAGGATTAACAAGATTTGGTGGAACAGGGCCAGATCTATTATCTATTGCTGGATCTTTGGCTGATGAGAATGATGTAACATTTTCAACATCCGCATCTGCATCAATACTAAACACACAGGGTTTTGTTGCAGGTTTTGGAGATTTAACTCCTGGAAAAGATAATTTTGTTGGAATTATTAACGCTATTGCTCAGGATTCTAATTCTAATATTCTCTCTACTCCATCCATTATGGCAATGGATAATGAGCTTGCTAGTTCTATTATTGGCCAAGAGATACCAATTACTACTGGTGAGAGTTTGGGAGGTAATAATGCCAATCCTTTTAGAACAACATCAAGGCAGGAGGTTGGTATTAAATTAGAAGTTACTCCTCAGATAAATGAAGGTAGTTCGGTTGTTTTACAAATTAAAATTGAAGTATCAGGAGTTGCTGGTGTCCCAATGAGCGGCATTGATATAATTACAAATAAAAGAGCGATAGAAACGACCGCTCTAGTTGATAATAATCAAATAATTGTTCTTGGTGGTCTGGTAGATGAAGATACTCAAGATAGTATTTCTAAAGTCCCATTATTAGGCTCAATACCTGTGGTAGGGAAACTGTTCCAATCATCATCAACTACTACTATTAAAAAGAACTTAATGGTTTTTCTGAGACCAACCATAATCATCAATTCTGATGCTGCAATCGCAACATCAAATGAAAAGTATAATTATATTAAAGCAAAACAAATTTTTTCTAATGGATCCTCTTCTATAATTGATTTAACTAAAACCAATAACCAATAAAACAATGTCTGATTCTTCGTTAGATAAAGATGCTATTAATATATTTCCATATGATTTTGTTAAGGAAAATGAGGTTATCGCAACAAAATCTCAAGAAGGTTATGAAGTTATTTCACCAAATAAAATAACTCCTGATTTATATCATGAAATATATAAGTTTTTAAAAACTAACTTTATTTTAAAGAGCTGTAATTCAGAAAAATTTAATGAACTAGTTACTAACTGTTTTTCTATAGATAACACTACCAACGATATCTCTGAAGAGCTATCTGACGAATTTGATTTACAAAATTTTGCAGGTTCAATTACTGCTACAGAAGACCTTTTAAGTGGTTCAAATGATACACCTATTATAAAATTGATTAATGGCATTATAAGCCAAGCAATTAAAATAAGGGCCTCAGATATCCATTTTGAACCTTATGAAGATAAGATTATTGTTAGGTTCCGAGTAGATGGAATTCTTAGAGAGATACTTTCACAAGATAGCAAGATATCATCTGTTTTAATATCAAGAATTAAAATTATTTCAGGTTTAGATATATCAGAAAGAAGACTACCGCAAGATGGAAGAGTGTCCCTTTCGCTTGGAGATAAAAGTATTGATGTCAGGGTATCTACATTGCCCTCATCATATGGTGAAAGAGTTGTTCTAAGATTGCTAGATAAACAATCAGCACAAATAAATATTGAAGACTTAGGTTTGCCTAGTAAGATTCTCTTAAATTATAAATCGTCTCTTAAAAATTCTGAGGGCATAATTTTATTTACAGGACCTACAGGATCAGGGAAAACAACAACCTTATACGCAGGTTTACGATATTTAAGTGACTCATCACAAAATATACTCACAGTAGAAGATCCAATTGAATACACGTTGAGAGGGATAGGTCAGACTCAAGTAAATCCTAAGACTGGTTATACCTTTGCCAAGGGCCTAAGAGCTATTCTAAGGCAAGATCCAGATGTTGTAATGGTAGGTGAGATGCGAGATATAGAAACAGCACAAATTGGTATCCAGGCAAGTTTAACTGGGCATTTAGTTCTCTCTACAGTTCACACAAATAGCGCAATTGCAGCAATTACAAGATTAAGAGATATGGGTATTGAATCATTTTTATTAGCCTCAAGCCTAAGGACAATTATATCTCAAAGACTTATTAGAAGATTGTGCCTGAATTGCAAAAAAGAAGAAATTGTCTCTTCTAATGCAATGAATTTATTTCAATTAGATCCATCTCAAACAGTATGGAATTCTAATGGTTGCAGCTCATGCACAAATACAGGCTATCAAGGTAGAATTGCTATTGCTGAATGCATACAAGTTGATAAAGAATTGAAAGAACTAATTCATAATAATGCATCAGAAAATGAAATTGCGAACCATGTATTCCAAGAGAGTAAGTCTATAGACGACGCATCCATAGAATTATTAAAAAATGGCATAACTTCATGCGAAGAATTAATACGAGTTGGAAATTTAAAAGAAGATGTCAACATTTAACTACACTGCGCTTGATAACTTAGGTAAAAAGAAAAAAGGTGTCTTAAGCGCACAATCTGAAAGAGAAGCTAGAAAGTTTATAAAAGACCTTAATTTAACTCCTATTTCTGTTAATAAATCATTAGGCTTTAAAAGCAACAAGTCGAAAGTTAAAAATAAAGATATTGTTATTTTAACGAGACAATTGGCAACTCTTTTAGAGGCAAATACATCTATTATAGATGCTCTAAAAATAACAGCAGATCAGTTAAACAACAAAGATTTAATTAATATCATATACAACCTCAGAGAAGATGTAATTCAAGGAAAGAGACTGGGACAATCGATGATGAAATATCCTGGTGTTTTCAATAATACCTACTCATCTTTAGTAACTGCAGGCGACTCATCTGGTAACCTTAGTATCATATTTAATAAATTAGCAGACTATCTTGAAGAAAGCTCTTCTATAAGACAAAAGGTAATTTCAGCATTAACCTATCCTTTTATATTAATAGGCTTCTCAGTAATGGTTATAATAGCGCTATTAATTTTTGTTTTACCTCAAGTAATAAATCAATTCATTAAAGCTGGAGCAGATCTGCCATTGATTACTAAGTTATTACTCGGATTATCTAATAATATATTTATTATTATTCTTATTATTTTAAGTATTGGTGCGTCCTCTTTATTTTTCTATAGAAGATATATAACTAATTCAAATAATAAAATAGCAGCCCATAAGCAATTTTTAAAAATTCCACTCATTGGAAATTTTATTTTAATTACAGAGATTGAAAGATTTTCAAGCACTATGGCATTAATTTTGGAATCAGGAGCTAATTTAGATACAGCTTTGGATGAATCAGCCAAGGTTTTTAATAATAGTTACTTAAAAAGTTTAATAATAGGTGCTAAAAATGATGTTATTGAGGGTAAAGATTTCATTTACTCATTAAATCAATCAAAAATTTTTCCTGAAATATTTATTCAACTTATTTCTAGTGGTTATAAGTCAGGAAATCTTATTAAAATGTTTTACAAAGCTTCTAATTTTCTTAAAAATGAAATGGAATCTAAAAGATCTGTTTTCTTGTCACTGTTAGAGCCACTTGTTATTATTTTTATGGGTGGATTTATAATGTTAATAGTTCTAGCTATACTAATACCTATAATGCAAATGAATACACTTTCTCTTGGATAATTTATGAAAAAGTACAAAAAAGGTTTTACATTAATAGAATTAATGGCAGTTCTAGTCATACTTGGCATACTTGGAACAATAGTGGTAGTAAATGTAGCTCCAGTATTTCAAAGAGCAAATCTTGAAAAGATTAAGGCTGATATGGCTCAGACTGGAAAAGCACTAGAAATGTATAAATTCAATGAATTACAATACCCAACAACCTCTCAGGGCCTTGAAGCACTAATTGTTCCAAATACTGCATTAAAAAATCCATATCTATTTCCAGAAGATGGTTATATTTCTTCATTACCTTTAGATCCTTGGGGAAGAGAGTATTTTTATGAGTATCCTCCAAGAAAGTCTAAAAAGTTTGATTTATATACTCTAGGCGCAGACGGTATGGAGGGTGGTACAGGAGATGACACTGACATCGGCAACTGGATGCAATAATTCATCCAAAGGCTTTACACTTATAGAAATATTAGTTGTTCTAGTTGTGATCGGTATAGCATCATCATTAATTATTCTAAACTTCAGCTCGTCAATCTCATTATCAAAAAATAATTCATCTTTTAAGAAATCTTTTAATTTTCTAACTGAAGAAAGCATTATCACTGGAAATATTATAGGGTGGCACGTAGACAAAAAAAATGAATATTCTTATTACTTAAATAATAAAAATTCTTTATCAGTAACCATAGATAATCCATATTCTTATGACTGGAATGACGTATCACAATTTAAAAAAACATATAAATCATTTGATGGGACCATAATTGATTTTGATAGATATGATAAAAATCTACCTTTTTTAATATTTTATCCATCTGGCGAAAACTCAGGTGGAATTATTAATATATTTTTTAATGACTATACTCAACAAATCACAATAAACACAAATGGAGAAATTACCTCTGAAATTATCTCAAATTAAAAATGGATTTAGCTTGATTGAGGTTGTTGTTGCTTTATTTATATTAAGTACATCAATAATAGTTTTATATAACTTAATCATATCTACCAGCGTCTCTATTTTTAATTTGCAAGATCATTATTTATCTAAAGAAGTTGCTAACAATAGAATCGCCTTGATTCATTCAGTTGAAAAACCTTCAATAAATTCCAATAGAAATGGTTATATGGATATGGGTGGTAAATCATGGGAATGGCAAGAAAATTTTAAAGAAGGTGATTCAAAAGACTTCATACAATATGAAATTCTAATTAAGTTAAAAGATTCTGAAAATTACCACTATAGGGCACAAGGGTTTATACCAAATGATTAAGAAAGGTTTTACAATAATAGAAGTGTTAGTAACGCTTATTATTCTATCAATGATAGCGGTAATTTCATTAAATATTTTACAATCTTCATTAATTTCTGAAAAACAGTCTTCAGATAAATTAAATTCAATAACAAAACTTAATTTAGCCTCTAGTATTTTAAGAAGAGATATTAGGCAAATAGCTAATGTTCCTATTAAAGATTTTTATGGCAATAGAATGAATGGTACTTTTATCAATAAATATAATTCAGAAAATTTAATGTTTACCACTAAGACAAAATCTCTTTCAAATGAGGTCTCTCCGTTAAAGAGAGTTATATATGCAATTGAAGATAAAAATCTAGTAAGACGGCAGTATTTTTCTTCAAATCCCTATAGTGCGGATGATTATGTACAACTAAACTTAATCAATAATATTGGTAACTTTAAAACATCTTTTTTTCATAAAAAAAAATGGTATCAATCTTGGCCAATCAACCAAACCACTGCGAAAGAATTACCAACTTTAGTAAAAGTTGAATTTACATTTGAAACTAATGACTACATTTGGATTATTCATCCAAATATTAATTATGCAATTCAAAACTAAAGGAGTAGTATTAATTTCAGTTCTTCTGACTGTATTACTTTTATCCTCAGTTGCTGTATTAATTGGTAATAATTATTTCGTCTCTTTTAAAAGAGCTCAATTTTTAGAGTTTCGATCAGTATCTTTAAATATTTTTACAAGCATAGAGTCATTAGCGCTTAAAAAAATTGATAATGAATTAAGATTTAACCCATCACTACATTCTAAGAATAATAGTCTATTTACAAATAACTTTTCTTTTGAAATAAAAAATGGTTTTGTTAATGGAAAAATAATAGATAGTTCAAATTGTTTCAATATCAACTCTTTGGTTACAAAAGCGAGGAACAACTATATACCAAATAAAGATAATATAAATGTTTTTCGGAGGCTAATGGCTCTTGAAAAGATTGAAACTAATTTAGTTGATGAAGCTATTGATCAGATTATTGATTGGATAGATACAGATTTAAATCCTAGAGCTTTTGGTTATGAAGATTACTATTATTCAGGACCACTTAATAGCCTAAAAGAATATACTTCAGGAAGGATTTTTTTTGATTTAGAGGAGATCAAAAGTTTACCTGCAATTAGAGCTATAGGATGGGAAATATTTAAGCAGTATTTTTGTGCACTTCCACATAATAAACTTTCTATAAATATAAATACCATTCCAAAAAAACAAGCTTTACTACTAAGCTCTATTTTTGAAAAACTTTCATATGACGATGCTGAGTTTATAATTGATAATATACCCCTTGACGGTTTGAAAAATTTTAATGACTTGAATAGTTTATTTTTATCATACGAGTTAGATATTCCAAAAAAATATATTAAATTCTCATCATCAAATTTTGAACTAATAACTAGTTTCTCTTATGAAAATTACTCTTCGGAAGCTATTACTAGAATATTTTATACGACTAATAATAATAGCTATATTACTTCAAGAATCTATAATGGTATTTAAATGAATTACTACATAGCACATATATTAAACAGTAATGCTGACTCTATCGATATATATGATCTTCAAAGAGATAAAAATTCTAATTTTAGAATTACTAATTTTAATAAATTAAGTTCTTTAGAAGAATCCGATGAGCTTTTTGTATTCATACCATCTTCAATTGTTACCTCTTATGGTTTTCAAGAAAATAAATCACTTTCAAAACAAATTAATATTGCTAATTTTATCTCTGAAGTAGATTCAGTGTTTGCTGAAGAAGTTTCCTCGAACAAATATTTTCTTCATGATAATGCCGGGTATGTTGTAGACAAAAACTTCTTAAAAAATCTAAACATGTCCCTAAGCGAATTAAATGCTCAAATTCATGTATTGCCAGAATACTTATTAAATAATATTGATGGAAAAGATGTAATTACTGAATTCAAAGATAAATTTCTATTTACTTATTCCAATAAAACTGGTTTTTCTTCAGACTATAGCTCGCTTGATCAATATTTAGAAATTGTCCTAAATAAAAACCCAAACTTTAGCCCGTTAATTTTCTCTTCAAATAAAATGCTTATTGATAAATTTAGTGAACAGCCTATAAAAAAATCATTTAATTTGAATGATTTTGATCTATTAAAAATTAAGACACTCCCAAATTTTTTTAAATTACAAATTTCTGTAAGCTTAATTAAAAAAAAGATAGGCTTTTCAAAATCTCAACTTATATTATGTCTAATATCTTTATTTTTAATTATAGCTGGACCAAATTACTTAATATACGAAAACAATATTAAAACAAAAATTTATACATCTTCAACTTACAATATTTTTAAAGCTATTGATAAAGATCTTAACAGGGTCGTCGCACCTAGATCTCAAATAGATCAAATAATAAAACAATTGCCTCAAAAAGATATTCCTTTAATAAAGTTACCAGATTTAAATATTTTTCTAAAATATGCATCTAAGTATATTGTAGATATTTCCATTGATATTAATTCTTCATACACTTCAATAATTATAAATTCTATGCCAGATTTACAATTTAATATTTTAAAAAATAATGCTAAAAGGTTTAATGTCACAATAATTGATGATGAGCTTATTAGTAATGATGGTTTTGTTAGCGGTACAATTAAGATCGGGTTTGACAATGAATAATTTCTACAACAACCTTCATGAAAGAGAAAAAAAACTATTGATAATTGCGACAGTTTCAATAATATTATTAACAATTTTTATTTTAGTTAAAGCTCTATATAGCGATTACAAAATTTCATCAAAAAATCTTATAAAAGCAAAAAGTGACTATGAATATGTGTTTAATAAAGTTTCAGCACTTAAACTATCTTTAGATAAGAAGATTTTAAATGAAGATAATATCAATCTATTAATTAAAGAAAGTGATTTAAATAATTTGATTACAGAGCCAAGCATTGGCAAAAGCAATGAATTATTTTCGGTTACTTTTATAGCGAAAGACATAAGGAGCGCTATTAATTTCTCTGAAATTATTATTAATAAGACCAGTTTGAAAATTAAAAATCTAAACTATAAAAATGCTAATGAGGGTATTAGAGTAGAACTTATTTTCAATTTCTAGATATTGAAATTTTCTTTGAATATAACTCATGAAAAGTTTTTACAGCAATAGAATCTGAAACTCCCCATTTTGTTGATTTAATTTCATCAACTTCAAGAAGTTTAATTATTTCTAGATATATTTGTAATGCATAATTTATAACATCTGCTCTATCTTTTTGAAGGCCATAATTAAATATTTTTGAATTAACATCCAACGAATCAAGATTTATTACTTCTTCAATAAATTTATTTGATTGCATTTTTTTAACTCCATTAAGATTTAAAAATGAGCGAATATTACCACCCAAGCCAATAAGTAATGTTTTCTTGCTTTGCTTTGTAAGCCATTTTTTTAACCTCAACCACTCTTCAGGCTCATCTTTATTCAACATGCCTCTAACAGCGCCTAACTGAAATGATTGAATGATATGTTTATTATTATGATACATATAGATTTCAGTACTACCTCCACCCACATCAACATACACTTTACTAGATTTTGTTTGAGCCTTTGGATGTAGTCTTATTAATTTTGCTTCCTCAAGTCCAGATATTATTCTAATTGGATGTTCTATTTTATTCTCAACATATCTTCTTGCCTCTTCTGAATTTTTAGTGTCTCTAAAGGCGCTAGTTGCCACTATTTCATACATAGTAATCTCATTTTTTATAAAATTTTTTTGATATTTTTTAAGAGTTTTTACAAGGAGATCTAATTTCTCTTTGGCTAGATATCCATTATTAAATACATCAGTTCCCAATCTAATTGGAGACCTAATACCATCAATAAATTCAATGGAAGTAGGAGTTGTGTTAAATATTTTGGATTTTACAGCATTCGTTCCTATATCAATTGAAGCAATTTTCATTATGTATCGTCACTATATTTTGTAATAATCATAAACTGTTCATAGGACAGATTATCAAATTTTACACCTTCTATAGAGGCACTATAATTTGATAAACCTTTTGAATATTTAGCAGGCTTTAATATTTTTTTATTTTCATAACTTGTTTTTATTAAAAGATATCTTAATGAGGTAAGCCTGCCAATCATTTTATTATTAGAATTTATAGAAACCCAAGGAGATTCATTGCTTGCAGTTTTATTAAACATTTGTTGTTTATATAGAGTAAATGCATCCCATTTCGTTACAATTTTTTCATCATTTTTTGAAAGCTTCCAATATTTTAACTGAGAGTTCTTTCTTGCATTCATTCTTTTTGTTTGCTGATCTTTTGATAAGGAGAAATAAAATTTAATCAATTCAACTCCGTCATCAATGAGTTTTTTTTCCCACCCATTTACATTCTTCATAAAAAGTCTGTATTGTTTTTCTGTGCAATATCCCATTATTGGCTCTGTTATAGCTCTTGTATACCAAGATCTATCAAGAAATGAAATTTCACCTTCTTTTGGAATTACTTTAGCCCATCTCTGAAACCAATGAGATGATTCCCATTTTGTAGGAATTCCTAATTGAATGTAGTTAAAGTTATTTGGTCTTAAATATTCTGAAAAAAATTTAATAGCTGAACTTTTACCTGCCGTGTCTCTTCCTTCGAAGAGTATGCAAATTCTTCTATTATTTTTTATAACATCCTCTTGAAGTTTAAGTAATTCAATCTGAAGCCGTCTTTTTTCAGTAGCGTATGCTTTTGCATCTAGTCTTTTATATTCTGATTGATCAAGTGATATAAGATTCATTTATATTTTTTTATAGGTTAAATATTAAATTCACGCAAAAGTAAGGATATCTTCACAATGATGTCACAAAAAATTAGTTTAATAAGTAACTAACATTTATAAAGGAATTTAATTATGGATTCATTATTTTTTGATCCCACACTTATATTAATTATAGCTGCTTTTGCAGGTTTTTTCATGGCATTCGGTATAGGTGCTAATGATGTCGCTAATGCAATGGGAACTTCAGTAGGTAGTAAAGCAATTACCTTTAAACAGGCTATTTTTATAGCTGCAATTTTTGAATTTCTTGGTGCATATCTTGCTGGCGGAGAGGTAACTTCGACAATAAGAAAAGGCATTGTTGACCCAGATTTATATGTAGGCAAAGAGAATATTTTTATTATTGGTATGATGTCCGCACTTTGCGCTGCTGGAACTTGGCTTCTTGTAGCTAGTTCAAAAGGTTGGCCAGTGTCCACAACTCATTCCATTGTAGGGTCCATAGTTGGCTTTGTAATAATTTCAATGGGTTTTGAAGCTGTATCTTGGGGCAAAGTTGGAACTATTGCTGCTAGTTGGGTTGTATCACCAGCTATATCTGGAACATTTGCATTTCTTTTATTTCTTAGTGCAAAGAAATTTATTCTTGATAGAAGAGATCCATCTCAGGCTGCTGTTACTTTAATTCCAGTTTATAGTTTTTTTGTAGCAGTTATTATTGGCTTGGTTACTGCAAGAAAAGGGCTCAAACATGTTGGTCTTCCACTAACTGACAACGAAGTAGTCATGGTAACAATAGGCTTTGGTATTTTTGTATCAATCATTTCAGCTATTTTATTAAATTTTAATAAAGAAAAAATTAGAGAATACGGTGTTGAATCCGCTTTTGCCATTTTAATGATAGTTACTGCTTCTGCTATGGCT